>SL_4KL_010_BRINEDRAFT_10000760_pt1 | contig 17059 bp, 17 predicted proteins | sample SodLak_010_BRINE_2_FD_10664 | JGI IMG/M metagenome (IMG submission 10664)
TTAGGTGATGAGGGAGTTCGTTTGTCTGGTGGACAAAAACAGCGGGTCGCGCTTGCGCGGGCACTCCTGAAAGATGCAGACTTCCTTGTACTGGACGAGGCGACGAGTAATCTGGACTCGAACCTCGAAAAAGAGGTACAAGCAGCTATTGAGTCGATGGATCGGACGTATGGTATTATTGCGATTGCGCATCGGTTGTCGACGGTGAAGAACGCGGATCGAATCTATACTGTTGAACAGGGTGAAATTGTCGAGAGTGGCCGACATGAGGAACTCATTGATCAGAGTGGCCAGTATGCAGAACTGTATACGATTCAGTCACGACAGTAATCTACTCTGCTTATGTATTAATATATATTTGACATAGATAACAAACTAAGAAAACTTTGCTGCTGCATCTCTAAGTGAAATCAGAACACGGTCGACTTCTCCGTGTGATAGTGTTGGATACATTGGAAGTGATACGACTCGACTACTCACAGTTTCAGTATTTGGTAGCGACAACTGTCCATCTGTATCAAATAGCTTTCTTTGATGTATTGGCGGATCCCAGTAGATTTTACAGCTGATTTGCTCGTTTGTTAGTGTATTTATAACCTGTTGTCGGTTCGATTTATTTTCAAATTCAACTGTGAATAGTTGGTATACGTGACTATTTTTGTCGAGTGACTTGTGTGATTCAATTCCCGAAATCTCTGCAATCCCCTCACGATAGTGTTCTGCCACTAATCTGCGAGATTTGATGAGATCATCTACCTTCGAGAGTTGTGCACAGCCGACTGCAGCAACCATGTCTGGCATCCTGTAATTTGAACCAACCGTATCGTACTCGCCGCTCCCAACTGACTCGAAATAGTCACCGGCGACTCGTCCGTGATTACAGAACTGGTTCGCCTTTCCGGCGAGTTCTGCGTTGTTTGTGATGACCGCACCACCTTCTCCGGTTGGAAGGATCTTATTCTGACAGAAACTTAGGGCTGCAATATCTCCAATAGTACCCACCAACTCACCTTTTGCAGTCGCACCGAACGCTTCGGCTGCATCTTCGACCAACCAGAGGTCGTTCTCAGTAGCTATTTCACTTAATTCATGGATTCGACAGGGTGCTCCATAGACGTGTACCGGAATAATTGCTGCTGTCTCTTCGGTAATTTTTGATTCCACTGAAGAGGGATCAAGACCGAACGTGTCATGCTCAATATCCGCAAATATTGGGTCTGCACCGACTAGCTTGACCACATTTGCTGTCGCAATAAATGTGAACGATGGAACGATTACTTCATCACCTGGACCTATCCCACAAGCTTTGAGTGCTGCGACAAGTGCAGTTGTCCCAGAGTTCGTCGAAATTGCGTGATTGAGTCCGAAATATGATTCAAGACCTTGCTCAAATTCGTCTACAAATGGTCCTTTTGCCCAGTAGCTCCCCCGAGAGAGTGATTCGACTGCGTTACTAATATCCGTTTCATCCCACGGGATTTCGAACAGTGGAATCTTTTTTCTCATCGGTGAGCCTCTACAGGAAGCACTTCTGTTCGATCAATCATATCGAGGAGTTCTTCGGAGGAGGTTGGTTCTTTACTCGCTGAAGTATACTCACTCCCAAGTGAGGTCGTTTCCTCATGTTGTTGGTTGTTTTCGAGATCGATATCCGGATATATAATAAACATGTCTGAGAATTCAACTGTAGTCTCCAGTTCATCTTGCGAAATAAGTTTTTCATGCATTCGCTCGCCAGGACGTGGGCCGATAATGTCTATCTCTATGGTTTCCGGATCGGTATCAACTGCAGGTGCATAGCCATCAATCATGGTCTCTGCCAGCATTCCGACATTGAACGTCGGCATCTTTAGAACGAATACTTCACCACCATTCATTCGATCATTTGCACTGAAAACTAGGTCGACTGCCTCTTCGATCGGCATAAAGAACCGTGTCATCTCCGGATCGGTTACTGTTAATGGGCCTCCAGATTTGATTTGATTGTAAAATAGCGGGATTACAGATCCATTTGATCCAATCACATTACCAAATCGAACACAACTGAAATCTGTATCTCTCTGTCCTTTGTAGGCGTTCGCAGCGACGACGAGTCGTTCGGAAAGTAGTTTGGTCGCACCCATGACTGACGTTGGATTCGACGCCTTGTCCGTGCTGATTGCTACAAACGAGTCGACTTCTTCTTCGAGAGCGGCTCGAACGAGATTTTGAGTTCCCTCGACGTTCGTCTGGACCGCTTCAAACGGATTGTATTCATTGATCTCGACGTGTTTCAGTGCAGCTGCGTGAAAAATAACATCGATATCTTCGACTGCAAATCGGAGCCGATCCCGGTCACGAACATCACCTAATAGTGTCCGGAGTCGCCCGGTGTCCTCTACCTCCTGTTGCAGATTAAACAGTCCGGTTTCATCGTTTTCTAAAACTCGGACCGTCTCAGCACCTAAATCAAGTGCTCGTTTTGTTATTTGTGATCCAATCGATCCAGAGCCACCCGTGACGAGAACCTGTTTTCCACGTATTGCGTCCATGAGAGTACAGCAACTGTTGCCTGGTAGTAATCCTTTTGGACTACTGGTCGTCTCGACTGGAAGTAATAATAAGAGAAAGATACAACATGCTTAGTCGACAGCTAATATATATGGAATTAGATGGGGTGACACTCGGTGTTGATGGGGTGTATTTTATTGCGGAGGCCGGTGTGAATCACAATGGAAGCATTGAGACGGCAGAGAAACTTATTGACGTGGCCGCAGAGAGTGGCGCAGATGCAGTTAAATTCCAGACCTTTAGTGCCGATCGTCTCGTCACGACTGATGCTGCGAAGGCTGACTACCAGACTGAGACGACCGGTGAAGGATCTCAGTATGAGATGTTGAAAAAGTACGAGCTTGATCGTTCAGCTCATGAACGGCTGATAACCTACTGTGAGGAACGCGGGATTACCTTTCTTTCGTCACCCTTCGACCCCGAGAGTGCCGATATGCTATCCGATCTTGGAGTTTCTGCGATCAAAATCGGTTCGGGTGAACTTGACAACCATCCGTTACTTGAGCACGTGGCTGAACTGGGGTTGCCGCTAATCGTGAGCACCGGGATGGGAACGATCGACGAAGTCCATGCTGCACGTGAGGCGATTCGATCAGTTGATCCAAACGTTGAGTTGGCATTTTTGCATTGTACCTCTTCGTATCCCTGTCCCATAGCGGATGTAAACCTCCGTGCAATGCAGACAATGTTTGAAGAACTTGAAGAACCGGTAGGGTATTCAGATCACACCACTCACTCCGAGACACCCGCGTTTGCGGTTGCTGCTGGTGCCTCAGTTATTGAAAAGCATTTCACACTTGATTCGACGTTATCGGGTCCTGATCACAGGGCATCATTAGAACCTTCGGAACTGACTCGTGCTGTGGAGTTAGTGAGAACTGCATCCCAGTCCCGTGGAAGTGAAACTAAACAGCCAACCGATGTAGAGTTGCAGAACCGATCTGCTGTCCGAAAAAGTCTGCATGCTACCGTTGATATTCCGACTGGAACTCAAATTGAGGAGAAACACGTTACTATCGTTCGACCAGCTACTGGCTTGTCACCTGTTAAGTATCGAGCCGTTCTCGGAGCTCAAACCGTCAAAGAGATTCAATCGGGCGAACCCATCGATTCAGAGTCAATTGATATGGGTTCAGGAGTGACCAACTAATGTTTGATGGGACGGATACAGTACTTGTCATCGGGGCTCATCCTGATGATGAGGTTCTCGGTGTGGGTGGAACAATGGCCAAACATGCCGCCGCTGGTGATGAGGTTCATACGTTAATTGTGACCGAAGGAACGACACACCAATACGAGAATGAAGAACTCATCGCACAGAAACGTAGCGACACACGAGAGTGCGCAGATCGACTCGGAATTGAGGAGGTTCATTTTGGCGATTTACCGGACATGAGGCTTGATGACACGCCTCATGTTAAAATAAATAGCGTCATAGAGGGGGTCTGTAATGAGATTGAGCCGGATATCGTCTACACTCACTCACGACGGGAGGTCAACCGCGACCATATTGCGGTTCACGACTCCACACTTGTTGCAACACGTCCTGGTTCAGGCGTATCAACCGTGTTTGCGTACGAAACCCCATCGTCAACAGATTACGCACCATCAACTAATGGGTTTGAGCCAGAATTGTTTGTCGATATTGAAGATCACTTAGAAACTAAAATACATGCGTTCACTGCGTATGAAACGGAACTTCGAGAGTCGCCCCACCCACGATCTACGGAATCACTTCGGGCTATTGCACAGGCACGTGGTACAGCTGGTGAGTTGCAGGCCGCCGAAGTGTTCGATCTGCTTCGAATGTACCGATAGGTAGCCAATTACTCTTCAAGAGGGGAAGCAGGCACTCCGACTACTGTTGTATCGGCTGGTACATCTTCGGTGACAACTGCACCTGCACCAACGACTGCCCCAGGACCGACCGTCAGGTCCTCGACAACTGTTGCGCTCGGACCAACGTAAGCATCTTTTTCGACGACAACGCCTCCAGCAAGGGTTGCGTTTGGTGTTATGGTGCTGCCATCTTCAAGTACCGATTCATGTGAGATCGTAACAGAGCTATCAATTAGTACATGATCTCTAACGACGACATCGGGTCCAATATATGATTGAGCATTTATCATAAGCCCCTCTCCAAACTCGACTGCCTCCGAAATTTGTGTTGATGGGTGAACTGCATTAAAAAATCCGTAGCCACGCTCTGAGAGTTGATCTGCTAGCTTTAGTCTAACACCTGGACGATCACCAAACGCAACAACACATTCTGTATTGGCTGGATATGCTGCAGTGAATTCATCGAGACCTCCAATAACCTCATTTCCTGCTATCTGTTCAGTATGACGAACTGGGTCGTCGTCAACAAATATGATGTCTTCGGTATCTCCGGCTGCTTGGAGAATGTCTACAACAACTCGAGCCTGTTCACCAGCGCAGTAGATCGCTTTCATCTCTCTCCTTCTAACCGATCATGGGCATTTTCAAATACATTGCCGACTTCGAACTCGTAGGCTGAAACAAGGTTGTCCGCTGACACTGGCGTGTCATCGCTGACTTGGACCTCTGTAAGTTCGATAATCCCTTCCCACGTTCCAACACCTACGGCTCCAGAATCTACATACGCGATCTCTCCAGGTTTTATAAATGCCGTGCTGTCGGTAGGTGGATTTGCGCCCCAGACTGTTATTTTTTGATTATCAAGATACGAAAAGGCACCCGGATATGGTCTTGTCTGGCCGCGAATCCAGTTGTATATCTCTTGAGGTGGTTTTGTCCACTCAATCAGACCGTGATGAGGGTCTCGTTTGGGCCACCAGGTCGCCTGTGTTTCGTCTTGAGGCTTTCTTGGAATGACACCAGCTTCAAATTGTGGATAATACTCTTCGATAAGTTCTCCTGCCCCGTCGACTATCTTCTCGTAGAGGGATGCTGCATCGTCAGCTATATCAATTGATATCGGTTTTTGACCGATGATATCGCCCGCATCAGCTTCCTCCTCTAGATGGAAAAACGAAAGCGCGGTTTCCTCAAGTCCTTTGATGAGTGACCACGCTATCGGGGCTCTACCACGTCCTCTCGGCAGTGGTGCGGGATGCATCCCGACTGCTGCTACGGATGGTATGTTGAGTACGTCTTGTTCAACTAATCGAGACCATCCGATGACGAATAACATGTCCGGAGCATACTCTTGAATCTGCGATTTGACGGCTTCCGTATTCACAGAACTAACTCGGTGGAGTGGGACATTTGCTCGTTCTGCGAACATTTTCAACTCTGCTTGATCGGAGATATCTCTGTCACTGTTTCGAGTATAAACTGCTTGGATATCGGCACCCAGTTCTTTGAGTTCGGTGAGACAGGCAAGCCCGACCTCGTTGTGCGTAATAAATATAACCTTCATAATGATTCTGAGACTCCTGTTTTGAAAGATGTTTTGTTCACTAGTACGTGAGCTTTTTTCTGATAAGCTGATCTGTGATATCTACCTCGGCTAACGTTTCAGAAATACGTGTCCCAGCACCATCGTAATCATATGGGTTTATACAGTTTTTTGCCCGTGAACGGACTGTCTCATCGTGTAAACACCGTTCGATAGCATCCCGGATTTGATCTGTTTGATGCGGTACTGAAACCGTGTTTTCAGCACGTTCACGACCCTTTTGACGTGGTCCAATATCAACGACAGGAAGATCAAACGAGGGTGCTTCAATAATTCCACTTGAGGAGTTGCCAATCATTACGTCTGCAGCCGCCATTAGTCCGAGATACTCGCGACGTGGGAGACTGTGGAATGTTTTAACTGAGTCACCGAATGATCGAGATTCGATCTCTTCAATAATTTGGTCACCACCTGCATCCGAATTTGGATACATAATGACTGTTTGTGTTTCGAGCGGTTGAATCGCATTGAGTGTCGCAGCCATCTGCTGGCCAGCGTATTCGGACTGTGTCGTTACAGGATGCTGGACGAGGAGTAGAAGTTGTCTGTCGGGGTCGATACCATATTGGTTAATCACTGTCTCTGGAGTTTCATACTCTCCAGCAAGGATATTATCTAATCCGGGTGCACCTGAGATGGTTATTCGCCATTCTTCTTCACCGAGTTTTCGAATTCGCTTTGCACTCTTTTTTGAGGCTGGAAAATGTATATGTGCAAATTTCGTGATCGCGTGGCGAATACTATCATCAATTACAGCCCCCTCCATTGCATCTCCGCCGTGAATATGAGCTACAGGGATATTCATATGAGCTGCTGCAAGGGCTCCAGCGAGTGCCTCATCACGGTCACCAAGTAGGAGCACAATATCTGGATTAAGGCTTTCAAACGCCTCTGTAAGACTTGCTGTTCCGATTCCCAGCGATTTGGCCATTGCAGTCCCTGTATCACCTGCGAGTTGCATCAACACCTCGCGGTCGACAGTGAATCCGTCATCACGGATTTCGGTGATTGTTTTTCCGTGTTGTGGAGAGAGATGCATGCCGGTCGCAACAATTGAGAGAGATAGTTGATCATGTGCCTTGATCGCTTCCATCGACGATTTCAACAGTCCGTACTCAGCTCGAGTACCGGTGAGAACGAGTATATTGGTTGAGTCCATTGTTACCAAACCATGTAAGTGCAACCGAATCGTTGAGCGAACCATGTATAAAATCTTGCTTACCGGGCTCGGCTCAATTGGCAAGCGCCATCTTCGTCTACTGCAGGCTCACGACGAGCAGATGGAAATCCATGCCTATCGAAGTAGTGGCACCGACGACGCTGCGTTTCCGGCTGTCGTTCAACACACCTCTCTCAACGCTGCGTTGGCTGAGAATCCGGATCTTGCATTTATTACCAATCCCACTGCGATCCATGTCGACACCGCAACAGCGTGTGCAGTCGCAGGCTGTCATCTCTTCATTGAGAAACCACTGTCTCACTCGCTGGATGGTGTTGACGAACTAATACGGATTGTTGAGGAGAACGATCTAATCACATATGTCGGCTGTGTTCTCCGATTTCATCCTGTCCTGCAGCGCATCGCTTCACTCCTCGCAGACGACATAATCGGCGACATATACAGCTATCGCGTCTACTCCGGTTCTTATCTTCCGGATTGGCGTCCGGAGCAGGATTACAGAAACTCCTACAGCGCAGACCCTGCCATGGGAGGTGGTGTTGTCCTGGATCTGATTCACGAAATTGACTACTCCTACTGGCTGTTCGGAGAGATCAACGACGTTCGGTCGTGGGTTGGTCAAGTGAGTGATCTTGAGATTGACTCCGAGGATTTAGCTGAAATAGTTATTGAGACCGAAACTGGTGTGCTTGGACAACTGCACCTCGACTACTATCGATCCGTGCCTCGGCGAACCATAGAGATCAGTGGCGACTCCGGTGTTATTCACGGTGATCTTCTCGAAAACAAGGTTCGGATACAGACGAACCACGGTACTGAGACCGAGTCATTTGATATTTCTGATGATGATCTCTACGAGCGACAGCTACACTCGTTTCTGTCCCACATACGGAACGAGGAGCCGTGTGACAACGATCTCCGGGAAGCAAGAAGGGTTTTAGAGATTGCACTCGAAATCAAATCATATGACAACCCAGAATGAGAATGTCTTGTGTACGATCTGTGCACGGGGTGGATCAAAGGGTGTACCAGACAAAAACATCCGTGAAGTCGACTCGAAGCCGCTGTTGGCACACACTATTGAACATGCCATGGAGTGGGGTCGGCAGACGGACGTGGTCGTCTCTACGGACAGAGAAGCAATCGCGGCGGTCGCCAGAGAATACGGCGCAACAGTGCCATTTATGCGACCGGACGAACTCGCAACCGATACGGCTGCGAAACTGCCAGTTATCAAACATGCGGTCACTGAAGCCGAACAGGAGTTCGGAACCACGTATGACTACGTTGTTGATCTAGATGCGACAGCACCGCTCCGGACCATCGAGGATATCGAGAACTGTTTCGAACTCGTTGCCGACGGTGATGCAGACAACGCCTATACTGTCACCGAGGCCGATAAGAACCCGTACTTCAATATGGTTGAGTTGGACGACCACGGCTATGCCTCCCTCTCAAAAACGGCGGACTCCAATGTCGTCCGTCGACAAGATACACCACCAGTGTATGCAATGAATGCATCCATCTATGTGTTCGAGCGGGAGTTCCTCATGAATACGGACTCCGTCCATGGAGCGAAGACGAAAGTCTCAGTGATGCCACCCGAACGGTCGGTCGACATTGACCGACCGATCGATCTCGCATTCGTTGATTTTTTATTCGAGAACAAGTCTAGGTATCTATGAGTGACCTGTTTGATTTATCAGGATCTGTCGCTGTCGTGACCGGCGGTGCCGGGCTTATCGGGAGTTCGCTCTGTGAGGCACTCGCAGACTACGGTGCGACCGTCGTTCTCGTCGATGTCGACGAGGCGGCCGCCAAGGACGTGGCTGACTCAATCGACGATGAGGTAGTTGTGAAGATAGTCGATACTACTTCACAATCGGCTGTGGAGGCACTGTTCGAGGATATCGTCGACTCGTTTGGGTCGGTCGATACCCTCGTAAACGCGGCATATCCCCGGAATGAGAACTACGGGCGGCGATACGAAGACGTCTCTGTGGCTGATTGGGAAGAAAACATTGCGCTGAATTTGAATAGCTACTATCTCACCTGTCATTCAGCAGTAACAGTCATGCAACAACAGGCGTCGGGTGGCAGTATTATTAATTTAGGGTCGATCTACGGCGTTCAGGCTCCAGATTTCGGCGTCTACGATGGCACCGATCTGACAAGCCCTGTCGAGTATGCTGCGATCAAAGGAGCAATACTTAATTTCACACGATATTTGGCCTCCTACCTCGGAGAAGACGGTATCCGGGCGAATGTACTAAGTCCTGGCGGTGTCTTTGCTGATCAGGATCCGCAGTTTGTCGCTCAGTACGAATCAAACACGCCACTCTCTCGTATGGCTGCTCCCGAGGATTTCAAAGGTGCAATCGTCTATCTGGCATCTGATTCCTCAGGTTATCTGACTGGGCAGAATCTCGTTGTCGACGGTGGTTGGACGATCAAATAGGGAGTCGTTGCCTGGAGTAGGACGTTGCTACTCTCGAAGATAGCCAAGGTCTTTCAGCCGGTCGGTCACTTCCTGTTCTTCCTTCCGTGTAATCGAGAACTCATACTCCTCGTCGAGCGGTTTGTCCATGACATCGAGTTCTTCGAGTCGGGCCATAATATGATCAATACACTCGTCGATCGATTGTTGTTCGGTGTCAACAATAATTTCGGGCGTGATCGGCTCCTGAAACGGATGATTGATGCCGGTGAACTTCTCGATTTTTCCGTCACGAGCCTGCTGGTAAAGTCCTTTTGGGTCCCGCTCTTCGGCGGAATCGACGGAACATTTGACGTAGGTCAAGACGAACTCACCTTCGTCTTCGATAATGTCTCGGGCCTGTTCCTGTGAATCACGGAACGGTGTTATCATCCCAACGATAACGGGAATCCCGTTTCGGTTGAGTAGTTTTGCAATGTAGGCAGTCCGTCGATTGTTGGTTCGTCTGTCTTCCCGAGAGAACCCGAGATCGGGATGGAGATGTTTGCGAATCTCATCNCCGTCGAGGTTTTCGATCGGATAGCCAGCCTCAACGAGGCGATCCTCGATACGGCTTGCAAGTGTCGACTTTCCTGCCGAGGGACGACCCATGAACCAAAGTGTGAACATTAATCTTCGACAAATACGTCGTCAAGAGTTAATACGGTTTCGGCGACCTCTGGCCGCATCAGTTCTGCTGGCGGATGCTCGTCTCCCGACAGCATCTTTCGAAGCTTCGTTCCGCTGGGCTCCATGTGGTGTGTACTATCATGTGGACAGATCTTCTCCGAGACGATCCCATCACACACTGTACAGTAGAACGCATAGTGGTAGTAGAACGGTTTGATCCCGATATCTCCCATGGCGTCGAACAACTCCTGTGCCTCGAAATCACCGTAATAGTTCCCGACGCCTGCATGATCGCGTCCAATGATGAAATGTGTACAGCCGTAGTTTTTCCGGACGATTGAATCAAAGACGGCCTCACGCGGTCCGGCATACCACATTCGAGATTTAAACATCGACAGCGCGATCAGCTCTGTTGGATAGTAGTTGTCGATGAGTGTTTGATACCCCTTTAGAATCGCATTGTTTGTGTAGTCTCCGGGCTTTTTTTCGCCGATTTTGGGTTGGATAAGCAGTCCGTCGACGTGTTCCAGAGCGGATTTCTGTAGATATTCGTGAGCTCGGTGGGGAACGTTTCTGGTCTGGAAGCCGACGACGGTCTCCCATCCGTGTTTTTTGAACAGCACGCGGGTTTCCTTCGGTGTAATATCGTGGTTGTCCTTTCGGGAGATCGCATCTGGGAACGCTTTGATCGGACCCCCGACAAAAAACGTATCCTTCGACTGGACGGTACGAACACCTGGGTGATCCTCGTCGGTCGTTCCGAACAGCTGTGTACATACTTCGTCTTCGTTGTAGCGATAGACGCTGTCGACATCTAACACTCCGACTGGCGTTCCGTCAGGACGTCGGACGCCGATCCGCTCGCCCGGTTCGATTTCGTCTGCTAGCTCGGTGTCAATGTCGAGGACTATCGGAAGCGGCCATGGGACCCCGCTTTCTAAGGTGAGGTCATTGATAACTTTCTGAAAGTCATTGCGTGACATGAATCCACTGAGGGGACTGTACACGCCCTGAGCGATATTGGCAAAGTCATACAGTAGGTTCTGGTCGAGTTCGATGGTGGAGAGCTGGTCAAATTTCGCCCGTAGTTCGTCGGCCCTCTCGGAGGCGACAACTCTGTCGACGAGATCGTTGCCGTGCGGTTGGATCATCATTTACCCTCCTGTGACGAAACATAACAAACCCTGTGATTTGCTTGGTCGAATAGGCAGCTACATACATGTGTGTGAAATAAATCAGTTCAGTGGGAGCGATGACGCCACCGCTCCGGTAGGACGGCCACATCATGTGGTCAAATTGCTACTCTCTCGTAATAAAAACTACCGTCTTCGTCGGGTCAGAGCTTCAACACCGATGTGTTTATACTCATACGATGTTCAATTTTCATTTGAATTGTACGGCCACCATTATCAAAAACAACTATCGTTCAAACAATGAATAAAACGCGAGTTATCCCACGTCTCGATGTGAAAGGTCCAGACGTTGTCAAAGGCGTTCATTTGGAGGGGCTCCGTATTGTCGGTGAGCCACGGGAGATGGCTGACAAATACTATCATTCCGGTGCAGATGAGCTTATTTATATAGACTCGGTTGCCAGTCTCTACCGTCGCAGCAATTTGGTAGAGATTGTCGACGAAGCGACAGAAGATCTGTTTATTCCGATGACGGTTGGGGGCGGTATTCGGGAGCTGGATGATATTCATGAGCTATTGTCGGTTGGTGCGGACAAAGTCGCAATTAATACGGCTGCGATCAATGATCCAGAGTTCATTTCCGAGGCCGCCAACCGGTTCGGTGCCCAGTGTATAGTTGGCTCGATTGATGCCAAAAAAATGCCTGACGAATCGTATGAATGTTTCGTGGAAAACGGGCGCGAACGAACGGGAAAAGACGCTATCGAATGGGCCCAACGACTTGAAGAACTCGGTGCTGGTGAGATTTTGCTCACCTCTATCGATAGCGAAGGGACAAAAAACGGCTACGATCTGGATCTCGTCCGACAGGTCACCGAACGTGTCTCCGTTCCGGTTATCGCCTCCGGTGGTGCTGGAAGCATAGCAGACGTTGTCGACTGTGTTGATCAATGTCGTGCAGATGGTGTTGCTATCGCGTCGCTGTTCCACTACGACGAACTGAGTATCGATCAGCTTAAATCAGAGCTGGCAGCTGCCGACATCGAGGTGCGCACACACAATGAGTGAGATCAGTATCATCGATTATGGATTGAACAACCTCAAGAGCGTTAAAAAAGTCTTCGAGGAGGTCGGGCGGGATGTCGACATTGTTACCCATGGCTCAGAGATCAGTGATCCTGCAGCGATTATACTCCCCGGAATTGGCACATTCGGTGACGGGATGGCGGAGCTCAGAGACCGGGAATTCGTCGAGCCGATCAATGCTCATGTCGCCGCCGGGAAACCAATGCTTGGTATCTGTCTCGGGATGCAGCTTCTGTTTACTGGAAGCTACGAAATCGAGTACAATACTGGGCTCGATCTCCTCTCTGGCAATGTTGTTCGGTTCGCAGCCGCGGACGAAGTCGACAACGAGCGATACAAAGTTCCTCAGGTTGGATGGAACGAGATACACCCGTCCGAAGCGTCAGGTCGGCCGTGGACTGACACCTTGCTTGAACAGGTTGATTCGGGTGCTGACGTCTACTTCGTCCACTCGCTGTATCCCGAGCCCGAGAACCCGGAAGATATCCTTGCGGTAAGCGAGTATGGAAACCAAACCTTCCCAGCAGTTGTCCAGCAGGGATCTGTTGTTGGCACACAGTTCCACCCTGAAAAAAGTGGAACTGTCGGGATAACAATAATCAACTCGTTTTGTGATCAGTTTGGGATTTGATTACTGACAGCGACTGGTACACCGTAGCAATTAACTGTGGGTACAGTTAGACCAGCATATGAACCGCGACGATATTATTGATAAACAACTTGCACAACTCCCCTCAGAGATTCAGTTCTGTGATCGGTGTGTTGTCTCAAATCAGCGTCCACGCATACATTTCGAGGACGGAATCTGTGGTGCGTGCACGTTCAACGATATTAAGGAACACGAGACAGATTGGGAACAGCGTGAGCAGGAACTCCACGATCTCTGTAACGAACATCGACGGACTGACGGCCGGTATGACGTTGTCGTTCCTGCAAGTGGGGGAAAAGACTCCTCAATGGTTGCTCACAAACTGAAACACAAGTACAATATGCATCCTCTCACGGTAACGTGGGCACCGTTCGAGTACACATCAATTGGTTATAAGAATTTCCAGAACTTCGTCGACTCTGGTTTTAATAATCTGATGTGTTGGCAGAACGGAGAGATGCACCGAAAATTGGCACGGCTCGCCTTTGAGACTCTCGGAGATGCGTGGCAGCCGTTTACTTACGGCCAGATGGCGTATGCGTTCCATATTGCAAACAGGTTCGATATTCCACTGGTGTTTTTCGGTGAAAATGGTGAAGCGGAGTACAGTGGCAATCCTGACGTGTTCGACAAACGTGGGATGCCGCTCGATACGTGGGCAGAACAGTATTTCAAAGGTAACACCGTGGATGATCTCATCGAGCATGGTCTCCAAACAAAGGACTATTTCGGGGAAGACGACTATGAGGAGTCTGATCTCACGTTTTATCGTCCACCTGAATCTTCTGAGCTTGACGAACTCGGTGCCGAGTTCCATTGGTTTTCGTACTACGAAAAGTGGGTGCCGCAGGAGAACTACTACTATGCAGCCGAACATACCGGCTTTGAGGCGAATCCACAAGGCCGATCTGAGGGAACCTATAGCAAGTACGCAAGTCTTGACGATAAGATGGATGGGTTCCACTACTATCTGAAGTTCATCAAGTTCGGAATTGGCCGTGCAACTGCTGATGCTGCTCACGAAATCCGTGACGGCCACATTACCCGCGAAGAAGGGGTTTCTCTCATCAAAAAATACGATGGTGAGTTCCCTGCCCGGTGGTTTGACGAGTTCCTTAATTATATTGACATTTCTGAAGATCACTTTTGGAAAGTTGTTGACCTGTTTCGGTCACCACATGTTTGGAAAATCGAAGACGGCGAGTGGCGACTTCGTAATGCTGTGTATCACGACGTTGCGTTCGATGACTACAATCTCGAGTTTACACCTGGATACGTTGAGTCAATGCCAGCGGCTGGAAAGCCGAAGAACCGTGAAATGGATCATCTAGATACAACACGTTATAAATCGGATAGCTAGTACCTGGCACGGTAATCGCTTCCGATCCCTCTGCATTGGTTTATACTTTTCTTATAAATGTGCGCATATTATTACTAGAAATGAATACGTCACTACTATACACACCGCCCGTATGGTCTACTTCATGAGTGAACTGCAAACTAATACGTTCCTCAATGATGGCCTTGATGACATGATTATCGTTACTGGTTTACCTCGAAGCGGTACAACGATTTTGGGAAAACTAATCGGGTCGTTTCGCGCTGTTGAATATGCCTTCGAGCCGCCATTGGTCACCTATCTTGATGCTCAGTGTCGACATGATCTCCTTGACTCAAAGACAGCGTCCGAACTCCTCAAAGTGTATCTCTACTATGACTACTTTGCGGAGTTCGTCCACGGGCGTGGCTACAATTTCCGTCCATCGGATGCCTCGAATGTCCTCAAGATGCAGACAGTCCCTGAAATCCTCAAGAAATGGAATCGTGTCGAGTCGATGGCTGATGCAGTAACGGTCGCTTCTGAATACACGTTTTCATTCAAATTTCCTGGCACATACCACATAATCTCTGCTTTATATGAACCGTTGCCGAGTGTTCACATCGTCGACATCGGTCGCAATCTCGACCGTGTGCTGGCGTCGATGTTCAAAAAACAGTGGTTCTTCGACCACAACCTGGGACCGGACGCCACAGGGTTATGGCCCTTCCACGATTGTGATGGGGAGTACTTGGTTCCGTATCTTGTGGGCGATGCTGACACTGACAACTGGCAGACGATGACTCCGGAAACGAGGACCGCATACATCTGCAACCGGTTTGCTGAGAGTCGACTCGCGTTCACACAGCAGTACGGTGACCGCGAAAATTATCATCAAATTCGATATGAACGGTTGATTGATGACCCAGCGACAGTCACTGATGAACTTATCATGGCTTTGGGAGTCGCTCGTGGCTCAAAAACCCAATCCATCGTCGATGAAATTGAACCGACGACTGCTCCTTGCGATGTCGAAGCTATTCTGGCTGATTGTGACTCCGAGGTTAGAGAACGTTTCCTTGAACTCCGTCAGGAGTTCGAATACTGAGACTGGCTCTCAGACTGTTGTAGAACGAATGTATTGTTCGTGAGTGCGACTTTTTCGATCGACACAGGACCCAGTTCCAAGATCTGTTTGAATTCGTCGATCCGTTCGATGATTTCGGTTTCCTTGAGTCCGGGGAACTTTTGTTTGTAGTAAGCTCGTTGTTCTCGGTTAGACCCGTTTCCAACGAGCTGCTGAAAATTGTCGTAAATGTGTAGTATTTTGTCGGAAAACTTTGAGCTTTTAATCCGACGTTCGACAGATTCCATAAGATTCGGGTTCAACAGGTTATATTGTTTTTCGGGAGAGATCTCCAGTGAGTCAATAACGTCACAGATCATTTCGGCAGCTGAGATATCTACGTTGTAAAAATATTGTTTTAGATGGGCTGTCTGTTCAGCATTCATTTTGTATGGTTCATTTGTGTCGAGACTTGAAGAAACATATTCCACTAATTCTTTTCGGTCAAATGCTTTTTTACTAACGATCTGGGGTAGAACTGAATCATAATCCTCATTTTGAATCGGGAGATAAGATACGACTGGTACACCCAGTAGTGCGCTCTCAATACCCGTTGTAGAGGTGTGATGTATGGTTAAACTTGCACCTGCAATCCACGTTCTCACATCTCCTTCGTTTTCTACATGAACGCGATCATATCTCTTAAANTCATTTTTGTAGGTACTTTTGTCTTCTGATGGATGCGGACGTATGATTATCTCTGCCTCCGAGAATTTGTCTTGTAAATAATGGATTACTTCAATAAACAAGTGAAAAACACGAGATGTATGATTGTACATCTGTTCTACTGATTTATATTTGTTCTCGGAGATTACTTGTCCTGCTTCAATCGGATTTGCCAAGCCAAAATTCCCATTGACGAGTATATATTCGCCATACTGCTCATTATATGATTTTGCTTGGTTCTGATAAATAAGTCTATTCTGTGGTTGTAATAAATCAAACCGGGGGTTTCCACTCACGTATAGGTTATTTTTCCCGCTGTAATGCTGCTCAACACCACTTGCTGGTTTTTTCCCCCATAAAAAATATACATCAAGATAGTTGAGAATCTTTTTTTTATTATGAGCGAATTGATCAATTGATCCGAAGACACCACCTTCTGTATCAAGCCCACAAACAGAGATGCCCGCAGATTGTAGCCTATCAAAAGTTTCAATATTAGAATCTCCGGGATCTTTTGTTATAAATATGTCTGGCTCTGTCATATCAAATGTGTTCTGAATTTCATAAGTTGGACCAAGGATTACGCGGTATCCTCGTCTTACTAAGTTTAGTGCTAACCACAGTTTCCCGTCAAACTCTCGGACCTTGGTTTCTATCGGAATCGCAATTGTTTTCATTGTGTTGGTAAGGACCACCTACCAATACAAACATTTCGGGTCGCGTTGCAAACCGGTCACGTTGAATAAAAATATTATTGGCGCCTTCGTGGTAGTGTTCACGTATGGTGGTGAACGGATCCGTGT
>SL_4KL_010_BRINEDRAFT_10000761_pt1 | contig 17055 bp, 16 predicted proteins | sample SodLak_010_BRINE_2_FD_10664 | JGI IMG/M metagenome (IMG submission 10664)
AGCAGCGTGGATCGGTGAGCTACTACCGTGACAGCCGAACCGAGCCCGCCGATCTGCTCGCTGTGGATGAGGGCGGTGTGATCACTGGGAGGGCAGATCGTCATGGGGAGCAGCCAAATAAGGAGTTTCTGGACGGTGCACAGGCGATGTTTGAGGCAGCCCACGGGGATAGGAAACGCCTATATGAGGAGTCGGCTCTCTACGACCAGTACACCAGAGAGATGGGACAACCGCTCTTGTTGCTGGCTTCGCCGCCTGAAGCAGAAAGTCGGAGTCCGTTTCCCGACGGCGTCGATCTACTGGACGGAATGAGGCAGTCGATTCAATCCGGTTTGGGCTTGTATCTCACAGCGGATGGCCTCGTCTTCCGGTACTGGCTCCGTGTTACGGACGATGCGTCGTTCACGGCCAAGCGGGTCGAAGAGCTCTACCAAACAGCCGCGACAGAAGGAGCATTCGAAGAGGATGGAGATGTCGCGATCCGGAGAGACGGTCAGGTCGTCGACATTGCAGTTGTCGATCCAATCGAGAACCCCGGTGGTGGCACGGATCCACCGCTCGTCTCACTCGATCTCGGTATTACTAACGGAACTGTCGTCGTCGAGCATCTCGCTGGCGATCCGCTTCCACTCGATCGAGTGGTAGTCCATGCAGACGAAGATATTCCAGCCGGCAGTGGCGCGCTGTTGCCCGGCGAGCGAATCCGGGTCGAGATCGGTGAGGCGGACGAAGTGAGAGTTATCTACGAGAGTCCAAACAGCGACAATACCTCAGTGATTGCTGAACAAACGGTTGGCGACTAATGTTCGACGAACTCGATCAACACACCGCCAGTCGACTTCGGGTGGAGAAAGGCAACCTCGTGTCCCCACGCTCCCTCGCGTGGTGAATTGTCGATCAGCTCGATGTCGAGTTCCCGCGCTTTCACGAGTGCTGACTGAATATCTTCCGTCGCAACTGCGAGATGATGAATGCCGGGACCATTGTTGTCGAGATACCGGACTATCGCCCCGCCTTCTGTGGGCTCAAGCAACTCGAAATAACCGTTTCCCAGATCGAGAAAGGCGATCTCCATCCCATCGAACTGCTCACGGTGGGCAACTGGACAATCGAATAGTTTGGTGTACTGCTCGGCGAGCGCGTCGAGATCGTCGGTGGCAATGCCAGCGTGATCGAACTGCATCGTCACACCGCCCCGCCCTGTTGATGCTCGCCGAAGACATCCCGCATCGCATCACAGATCTCGCCGGTTGTCGCATACACCTTCACCGCGTCGATGATGTAGGGAAGCAGATTCTCCTCGCCACGTGCTGCCTCCTCCAGCGCGTCGAGACGATCCTGAACCGCGTCGTCGTCTCGCTCCTCGCGGATTTCCTGCAGCCGTTCTTTCTGCCGTTCTTGCTGAGCCTTCGAGACCTCCTCGATGTCGACTTCCTCCTCCTCTTCGACGGTGAACTCGTTGACACCGACGATAATGCGTTCGCCACTTTCGATCTCTTGTTGGCGTTCGAAGGCCGTATCCTGAATCTGCCGTTGCACCCAGCCGGCATCGATTGCTCGTGTCATCCCGCCGCGTTCGTCGATCTCCTCCAGAATCTCGAAGGCCGCTTCTTCCAGTTCGTCGGTGAGTGATTCGACGTAGTAACTCCCCGCGAGTGGGTCGATCGTATCCGCTGCGCCGGATTCGTGGGCGAGGATTTGCTGGGTCCGGAGCGCGGTTCGCACGGACTGTTCGGTCGGGATCGACAGCGCCTCGTCTTTTCCGTTGGTGTGCAGGCTCTGGGTGCCACCGAAGACGGCAGCGAGCGCCTGATAGGCCACGCGGACGACGTTGTTTTCGACCTGCTGGGCAGTCAGCGTCGAGCCGGCGGTCTGGGTATGGAATTTTAACTGTTTGGAGGCAGGCTTCTCGGCGTCGAATCGCTCGTCCATGATCTTCGCCCACATCCGCCGGGCCGCACGGAACTTTGCAACTTCCTCCAGGATGTTGTTGTGCGCCGCAAAGAAAAAGGAAAGCTGTGGGGCGAACTCGTCGACATCGAGCCCGGTGTCGATCGCAGCCTGAACGTAGTCGATGCCGTCGCCCAGCGTAAAGGCAAGCTCCTGTGCAGCGGTGGCACCAGCCTCGCGGATGTGATAACCCGAGATGGAGATGGTGTTGAAATTCGGCGTCTCGTCGGCACAGAACTCGAAGATATCTGTAATAATCCGCATCGAGGGCTCCGGCGGGTAGATGTAAGTGTTTCTGGCGATATACTCCTTGAGCACGTCGTTCTGGATTGTCCCGCGGAGCTGTTCGCGGTCGACGCCCTGCTTGTCACCCACGGCAATGTACATCGCGAGCAACACAGATGCGGGGGCATTGATCGTCATGCTGGTCGAGACTTCGTCCAGCGGAATCCCGTCGAAGACACGCTCCATATCCCGCAGGGAGTCGATAGCGACGCCCGCTTTGCCAACCTCGCCGGCTGCCATCGCGTCGTCGGAGTCATACCCCATCTGCGTCGGCAGATCAAAGGCCATCGAGAGGCCAGTCTGGCCCTCCTCCAGTAGATAGTTGAACCGCTCGTTGGTCTCCGCTGCGGTGCCCATCCCGGCGTACTGACGCATCGTCCAGAGTCGGCCCCGGTGGCCGGTCGAGTAGACGCCGCGGGTGTACGGCTCCTCGCCCGGGAATCCGATATCCTCACGATAGGAGAGGTCCTCGATATCTGCCGGCGTGTACAGTCGGTCGACCGGCTGGCCGTCCGTATCTGTCTCGAAGGAGTCTCTGCGTTCCCCGAACCGGTCGAGTGTCGGACCGAGCGTCTCCGATTCCCACTCCTCCTTGGCAGACCGGATCTCGGCGAGCTCCTCGGGGTCGAACATAGTTCGAGTGAATGGCTGCGTCCTTAACAAGGGCTCGGAGATGGTCTGTGTCCAGACTGATACTGGCGGAGAGTGAGTTTAGCTGCGGATCACCCAGTGGGATACTGCTCGCCGACTCGAAAATCCAGCGGAGATTTTTTATTCTATGCTCTATAAAAGACCATATGTCAGNNATAATNGTCGATTCGTTTGAGAAATGTGTTGAGTGCGGAGAGGGATTTGAACATATAGAACTCTGTGGTCCTCGGAAAGGATACGACGTGCTGTGGGAGCATGCAGAAACGTGGGAAATCAAATGCAAAAGTTGTGGCACACCGCTTGTGGTTCGGAAATGAGATTCCTCTCGGCGTAAACAGCGCCGCGCAAAGTCGTTCGAAACGGCGACGCCGTCTCGTGATGACAGAAGGCGCTCGCGCCTTCCGAACCACTCCAATGGTAGTCGGGCAAAGCTCGTAACCGAAGAGGTTCCCTTCGTGAGAGTCTCAGCTGTTCGCGATACGCCGGAGGCAACGACGCTGTAAGGTCGGCGAGGCTTTCAAATCCATGAGTCGTTCGGTCACTGTTCTCATTCAATGGCTTCGGCTCTCGCGGTAGCTGTCAACAAACGCTTCGCCCGACAGGAGTACGACCGCCAGCGAAGCGATCGCCAACAGCACACCGGGGGCAGCTAGCCAGAGACTGTCACTTTCCAGCACAGTGGAGAGGCCAATCCACGCCGCACCCGCGAGCACTGCGAGCACGGCCAGACTGATGAGGAGATGGCGGACGAGCACGGTTGCCCCTGATCCCCGGTTGAGCGCGTCGATCCCGTACAGTTGGAGCGCAGTCGCCTCGTAGGCGGCCTGGAGACCAACAAGCAGCGCAGGTTTCAGATTGAGACGGGACTGCTCGGGAGAAAGTCAGCAGCTTGCAAAGACCCCCAAGTAACAACTGTCAGTTGCCGGTGTCAATCGCCAGTATCGTACTTGTAGGTCGCCTCGTCGGGATCGATCCCGAAATCCTCCGGCCCTTCTTCGGGCTCCTCGGTCTCCTCCTGTGCGTGTGCACCCTTGAACGCCTCTCGAAGCCGGCCAGGCATTCGGAACCGGTCGGTGTCGATCCGGAGTGGGACAGCACCGGGATCGAGATTCTCCTGTTTCGTTTCGAGTCGTCCCTGAAGCACCTCGGGCAGTTGTCGTGGCTCAAGCGGTTCGAAGCCAAACTGTGCGAGATACTCGGATTCGCTGGTCAGCGAGTAGACCGTCTCGAACCCCTTGTCGCGGGCCGTCGTCACCAGTCGCTCGACAACGTGTGCGCCGACGCCCTGACCGCGCCACTCCGACAGGACGCCGATACTCGTGAGTTCACAGATCTCGTCGTTGTCGGTCTTGTGAATCCGGATGCGGCCGAAGCCAGCCCGCTCACCGGAGCGTTCGTCCATCGCGATGACGTAATCCCGGGACCGAAACGCTGTCTCATCAAGTCCTAACTGTTCGATATGATCGAGTAACCAGACTTCATCTCGGTTTTTCGCATCCCGGACGTACATGTGATTTGCTATTCACTCTGTGGACAAAAGTATTTACAGCGACGGCAGGGCGGCATGTCGGGGTCGGCTCACTCAGATTACTCGCCAGAACCAGATCCTGTTAGTAGTCAGTCACGACAGAAGTAAGGCCGAAATTGATATTTCAACCGCTTGCAAACCTCTCTCAGTGACTGATCGTCGGCGGTTGTTCGGGCTTGTTGCTGTCGTCTTACTGGTGGTTACCGTCGCGTATCTCGGCTTCGGGCTCGTCGATCCGTTCAATTTCGCGTTCCCGGAGGAGGCAACCGACACCCCCGCCGAGGATCGAGTGATTGCACCAACGGAGAACGGGACACAGCTGTGGCCCTACACCAGCCGTGGCGAGAGCACCGAGCAACGCACCCTCGCAATCAACCTGCTGGTCAAAGGGTCGCCAGAGGATGTCAAAACGACGTTGCTTGATCGGACCGAATTCGGCTTCGAGGAGATGAGCGAAGACGAGGAGGACGCCGAGGAAAAGACCTACCAGATAGAGATCGAGTCGAACAACATCGAGTGGGACGACGCCCATGGCTCGACACGCTTTACGTATGTGGAAACATCGGATGGTGGCAAGTGGATGGACGAGAGCTACCAGCTCCACGCCGGGGAGTATATGGGGGCAAGGGATCACATCAGAGCCTACGAGGATCCCGAGGGTGAGTGGACGGCGATCCAGATCCACGACGAGTATTTCGATATGTTCCGGCTGCGTCATACAGTAACGGGCGCACAGAGACCAGCACGAACCCTGGAGCGTGAGTTCATCGGTCAGCCGTTCGTCGAAGAAGTGACAGCAACTCACCATGGTCTGCTTGGCGGACGGAGTGATGGCTGGCTCACCGCCGTCGAACTTACGAAAATAGAGCTGCCGTGGCATGAGCTGCTCGCGCTGTTTGCCGTCGCCAGTTTCATTTCGGCAACCAGTCGCCGGGCAGCCGTCGATCTCGCAGAAAACTTCATCGAGTGGTCCGAGCAAAACCGCCACGGCTACATCATGTTCGGAAGCCTGATCGGGCTCATCCTGTCGATTCGGTCGGTGGGGATCGCACTCGAACGCGCCTATCCGGAGATCTCGCCCCAGCTCTTTGCCACCGGGCTCTATCCGCTGATGGCGCTTGGTCCACTTGTCATCGTCGTGGTGTTCGCCCGGCGACTCGATCCATTGCCTGCCTTCGGCTTTGCAGCGACGGGACTTGCGATGGGACTCGCGCTGGATATGCTCTGGCTCGGTGTCGAGGTACTTCCCGTTCGGTTGATGCTCCATCGAGTTGGGCTGGTGCTCTCACTCGGGCTGCTCGCAGTGGGGGTCGCACACCGCGTGGCCGATGAGACCGAGGAGATCGACACCGAGCGCATTTCGCTTGCGACGCTGGGGGGTGTGGCGTGGTTCGTCGGTCTATTGATGCCGCTGATCGACGTGGTGTGATGACAGAGCTGGTCAGTGTGAGTTTATCTTCCACCTCTTGGACTGTAGCTTGCCGAGCAACCAGTACTGGCAAGAAGGCCGGCTTCGGCGTGGCAAAAACGACTTGGCTCAATCAACTTGGTTAACCCAAGTTAATTGAGACCGATCTGGGATTGCGCAACTGTGTCGAGTAATAAAACAGTTCTTCGGTCGTGTACGAGCCACTCGAATGACCCCCTGCCATTATGTCCCTCACGATCGTCTATGTAGTATATGCCCGGATCACTCGAGGACACAGATACAGTGGTCTACGAGCCCAGCGAAGAGTTCGTCTCGGAGAGCAACGTCGCCGCGTTCATGGAGAAACACGGTATCGACAGCTTCGAGGAGCTCCACCGTCGGTCGACAAAAGAGATCGAGGGCGAGCCCGCGTCAGGACTCGACTGGTTCTGGGGTGAGGTCGTCGACCATCTCGGCTTGGAGTTCGACGAACCCTACGAGCAGGTTCGGGACGAAACCGACGGGCCACAGTTCACTGACTGGTACGTCGGCGGCGAACTCAACATCGCACACAACGTCCTCGATCGTCACGCAGAGCCCGACTCGGCGACCCGCAACACCGTGGCGACAATCTGGGAGGGCGAAGACGGCGAGATTCGGGAGATAACGTACCACGAACTCCACAGAGAGGCCAATCAGGTTGCAAACGCACTCGAAGCCCGCGGGATCGAGACCGGTGACACGGTCGGGCTGTACATGCCGATGGTCCCAGAGGTCGTCTCGATCCTGTACGGTTGTTTCAAAGTCGGCGCGATCGCCGTGCCGATTTTCTCCGGGTTCGGGGTCGACGCGACCGCAACACGGATCGAAGACGCGGAGTGTTCGGTGCTGTTCACTGGCGATGGCTTCTACCGCCGTGGTGAGGAGATTCGGCTGAAATCACAGGCCGACGAGGCGATCGCGGAGGCAGGTCACGTCGAACACACCATCGTCTACGACCGCCTCGGCGTGGAGATTCCCACCGACGACGACAGAGACGAGTGGTGGGGGGATGTCATTCCCAGCGAGTCCGACAGCTACGAGACGAAATCCCTTCCCTCCGAACAGGAGTCAATGCTGCTTTACTCATCTGGGACGACCGGTGAGCCGAAGGGGATCGTTCATACCCACGCCGGCGGTCTCGTCCAGCCAGCAAAGGAGCTCTACTTCGCGTTCGACCACCAGCCCTCGGATCGATTCTTCTGGGTGTCGGATATCGGCTGGATGATGGGGCCGTGGATGCTGATCGGCAACCACGCCTTCGGTGGAACTGTGTTCATGTACGAAGGTGCGCCGGACCACCCCGAGCCGGACCGCTACTGGGAGATGATCGACCGCCACGGGCTGACTGTGTTTGGCATCTCACCGACCGCGATCCGCGCACTCAGAAAGCACGGCGACGACTGGCTGGCGGGTCACGACCTGTCGACGCTTCGCCTGCTTGGCTCGACTGGCGAGCCCTGGGATCCAGAATCCTGGCTGTGGTTTTACGAGCACGTCGGCAACGGCGAGACGCCGATCATGAACATCTCCGGCGGGACCGAGATCTTTGGCTGTTTCCTCCAGCCACTTCCGATCCACTCACTAAAACCCACGACGCTTGGCGGCCCAGCACTCGGGATGGATGTGGATATCGTCAACGCAGAAGGCGAGTCAATCGTAGACGAAAACGAGCAGGGATATCTTGTCTCTCGCTCCTCGGCACCGTCGATGACAAAATCGCTGTGGAGTGGCGACGAGCGATATCTTGCGGAATACTGGAGCCGGTTCGACGAGATGTGGAACCACGGCGACTGGGCACAGAAAGACGAGGACGGCTGCTGGTTCCTACATGGCCGGTCGGACGACGTGCTCAACGTCGCCGGCCGGAAAGTTGGCCCGGCCGAGGTGGAGGGGGCGCTGATCGACCACGAGGCGGTAAACGCCGCTGCGGCAATCGGGGCCGACGACGAAACGACTGGGACGGCAGTCGTCGCCTACGTCATCCTCGAAAACGGCGTGGCAGAAAGCGAGGAGCTTCGAGCGCAACTGCGCAAGCAGGTGGGCGCGGGGCTTGGCAAACCGTTCAGACCGCGAGATCTCTACTTCGTCGACGAGTTCCCGAAAACACAGAGCGGGAAGATCGTCCGCCGGCTCATCCAGTCGGTCCACGAGGGCGAACAGCTTGGTGATCTTTCCAGTATCGAGAATCCCGACGCCCTCGAGGAGATCGAGGACGCGCGGTGAGCACGTCGGTCTTTTCAGAGCCGAGACAGAGCTGTCAATCCGGATCACCACTCAACGCTTTCCGGCGGTAGTAGCTTCCGTCCGTCTCCGACGCCGGTGGGAGCAACACGGTGACAGTCGTTCCTCCATCGACGGAGGTGTTCACGTCACCGCCGACGTCGGTGACGATCCAGTTGACAAGCCACAGCCCCAGCCCATCGCCGTGTTCCAGCGGCGTTTCACGGCCCGTTTCGATGACGCGTCGCTCCCGCTCCGAGAGCCCTGACCCGTTATCCGTAATGTGCACTGCGACACGACCGTCATCAGTCCGCTCGATTTCGTAGGTGACCGGTCCCGGTGAGCCGTGGGTGGCAGCGTTCTCGCCGAGCTCTCGGAGGGCAGTGCGAAGCCGCGGCGTCGCAGTCACTTGGGCGCTGTCCGACTGTGAGATCTGGAACTCGGTGTCGGGATACGCTGGTCTGAGTGTATCGACGGTGGCCGCAACGTCCGCCTGAAGGTCACGCGGCGTTGGCTCTGTTGTATCCCGCATTGCCAGCTGGAGCTCTCTGGCCTTTTCACTGAGGGCAGTGATATCGCCGGCAGTGTCGCCGATCCGTTCAGCCATCGTTGCGATCTCACCCTCGGTTTCTTCGGCGATTACACGGGCAAACCCATCGACGACACTCATCGCGTTTCGGAGATTGTGCCGGAGTACGCGATCAAGTACCGCAAGCGAGCGATCCCGGCGTTTTCGTGCCGTGACATCCTGCTGAAATCCGATGTAGTGTGTGACAGCATCGGTATCGGTACCGGTAACAGGTGCAAGCGTCAGTTCGTTCCAGAACGGCGACCCATCGGCGCGGTAGTTCAACAGTTCGGTCGTAACTGGCTCTCTGGCCGCCAGTGCCTCACGGATCGTCCCGAGTGCCGACTCGTCGGTCTGTTCACCCTGCAGAAATCGACAGTTCTGTCCGTCGACTACCTCCCGTTCGTAGCCAGTAAGCCGTTCGAACTCGGGGTTTGCGTACACCAGCGGGAGATTTTCGTCTGTCGCACTAGCTATCGTAATCCCGATCGATGCTTCCTCGATTGCCTGATTTTTGATCCGCAACTCCTGCTCTTGCTTGCGACGGTCGGAGATATCCCGGACGATTGCGTGGATCAGATCTTGCCCCTCGATCTCGACGACGCTGGCGCTCAGTTCGACCGGTACCTCGGTCGCGTCAGCCCGCTCGATTGTCAACTGGGTGCCGTCGTCGAATCGTTCCCTAGACGTGGTTTCCTCGGTCGACTCGAACAGTTCTCGATACCGGTTTTGTTGTCCTGCTGGATGGAGATCGAGAACGTGCTTTTCGGATAGTTCCTCAGCCGAATAGCCCGTGAGTTCGGCAGCTTTCTCGTTTGCCCGGAGGACATCGCCGGTTTCCGCGTCCAAAATGAAGATTGCGTTCGGGGCAAGCTCTAGCAGCGCCTCGTACCGTGTTTCGAGCCTCGTCCGTTCCCGTTCTTTCTGTTCGAGGCGCTCTCGGTGCTGTTCGAGGCGGGTGCTGTGGTCGCTTGCTTCGATTTCGCGCCCGAGCAGCCGTGCGATCAGTTCGACGAAGGCTTTCTCCGCACCGGTAAATTCAGCCTCCCGAGGCTCGTAATCAGTAAAACAGACTGTTCCGTACACCTCGCCGCTAACGAATATCGTTGTTCCGAGATAACAGGAAAGGTTATGTTCTTCGTAGGCTGGATCTGTCTCCCACCCCTGTTTAGCTGCATTGGAAAGCGCAACCGGCGAGTCAGCCTCGACGGTCCGACGACAGTAGCTCCTCGCCTGGTCGAGTCGCTTGCCAGTCGGCAACAGCTCTGGATCCTCACCGACGCTGGCGACGACTTCGTCGGTTTCGGGAGCGACGTTCCGACGCTGAATGTGTCCGTTACCGACACCGAGAAACGACCGACCGATCTCCAGCGCCCGATGCTTTTTATCGATAACCGAACGGTCAGGGTCATCCATCAGCTCGTATAGCTGCTGATGGTGGGATCGGTTTCCCCTGTGTACGGTATCAGACATCAGTTATGTACAGATGAACGGTAAGCAGCCTAAAAATTTAACGAGACTGCCTTACCAGTTAGGATATCAGATTTGGGTCCGGATGAGACGGCTAGTTCACGTCCACGAATATAAATTGACGTGAGTGGTATAGCCAGTATGCGCGCTGTTTCGTACGTGTACGACTCGAAAGTCCTCCCGACTCACGTCAGCGAGTGTCTCATGGAACTCGAAAAACGCGATGACGATCCAGAGCTGATCGATGTCGATGCGGCTGAGAGTCGTGAAGACGGCCGTCGGAAAGCGATGCTGACTGTGAAGAACGCGGTTCGCATCGGTTCGACGCCGGACGAGTTGTTTCAGGACGGAAAGCCGGATTTCTCCGTCGGTGCGCTGATCACTGAAGCCGACACGGGGAGACGAACGCTGCATATCGGCAGCGACGCACTGGACGCCCTCGGTGAGTAGTGCGGTTGTGTGTTGAAACAGCACGAGCGGATGTCATCTTTTTATTCACGACTCGAAACACGCTGTAATGACAGGAAATCCGACACGTCGTGAACTGCTCGGTGTAGCTGGCGCAGGTGCGGTGGCACTCGCCGGCTGTACGGGGCTGCTCGACGACGGCGCCGAGGAAGTCGAAGTCGAGGATGATAGCGCCTGGCGAACCGAGACGCTAGAAGACGTACAGACTGACGAAGAGTACAGCGTCAACGAGTTCGATGTGCCGGTGTTGCTTCATCCGTTCGGCGAGTGGTGCTCACGGTGTCGCGAGCAACAGCGGGATTTCGACGAGCTCCACGAGCGACGTGGCGACGAGGTCGAAATCATCGACGTGAGCATCGTCGAAGGCGATGGACCGGATGTCGTCCGGAGCCACGCCGAAGACCGGGGCTTCGACTGGCGGTTCAGCGTCTCACCGGAGCCAGTCACAGAGAGTCTCGTCGACGATTTCGGAACGTCCGTCACTAGCCCACCCTCCTCGCCGGTTATTTTGCTCTGTCCGGACGGTACAGCGCTCGATATTCCAAAAGGACAGGATGCTGATGATCTCGAAGAACTGATCGACGAGCACTGCGGATGAGTTGGGAACGATGACCTCGACGCTCGCTGCGCTCGGGGAATTTTTTGTAATCGGTCTCCTGACACCGCTTACTGCAGCCTGTGTGCTCCCGTTGTATCCCGCCTTTATTGCCTATCTTGCCTCAGCAGGTGACGGTGACAAGGCACGGTCACCAGCGACACTCGGTTTGCTGGTCGTCGCGGGCGTTTTGACGTTCATGACGCTGATGGGACTACTGGTCGTCATGGTTCTTGGTGACAGTTTCCGGGTCGTCGTCGAGCAGATTTCGCCAGTCGCTTTTGCAGTGATGGCTGTCGTCGGTATCGTGCTCGCAACGAGTCCCGGCGGGTTCTCGCGGCTCCCGAATGTCGAGCCACCGCATCTGAACTATCCGACAGCCTCGGCCTTCGGCTACGGGTTCTTTTTTGGTGCGATCATCATTCCGTGCAACCCGGCGACGTTGACGCTGTTTTTCGCTCGCTCGACGGCAATCTTGCCGGGGCTCGATACCCAAATCGAGGCGATTGCAGGCTTTTTCGCCTTCGGGCTCGGAATCGGCGCACCGCTGCTTGTGTTCGCCTTCCTCTCACAGCCTGTCAGCCAGCAGGTCACGACGACGCTCGCCAGATACAGCAAGCCGATCAACCGTGTTGTCGGTGTGCTCCTTGCGATCATCGCAATCTACTATCTACTCTTTATTTTCCACGTGATTCCGGGGACAGAAGGACTACAGCCCCCCGTGGAGCTACCGACCTGAGAAACAAGAGCGGAGCGCTAGCCCAGCAAACTTCTCGGATAGAAGATCAAAGAATCGTCTCACCAAGCGCACTCGCGGCGAGTTCACAGGCGAGGGCGGCAGTCTTGTTCGATTCGTCGAGAATCGGGTTCACTTCGACGAGTTCCAGCCCAGCGAGTTCCGTCTTAGTCTCCGTGTGCACAAGCTCCATCGCAGCGTGAGCTTCCCGGTAGGAGACACCGCCGCGAACAGGTGTTCCCACACCCGGCGCTTCGTTTGGATCCAGAAAGTCGAGATCGAGACTCACCGAGAGCTGTTCGGTGTCGGCAGTCACCGCCTCGATGGCTTCACGGACCACCGACGTGATCCCGCGTTCGTCAATATCCGTCATCGTGTACGTGTTCACGTCACTCCTCATTAGGAGCTCTTTCTCGGCTGGGTCGAGCGAGCGAAGGCCAACGAGAGCAACGTTTGACGCCGCAATATTCGGGACGTGTGCCCACTCACGGTCGGCGAAGATTCCGTTTCCAAGAATGGCCGAAACTGCCATTCCGTGAACGTTCCCGCTGGGTGTCGTCTCCGGGGTGTTGAAATCTGCGTGGGCGTCGAACCAGAGAACTCCTGTCGACCTGTCAGCGACACCCGAGGCCGTGCCGATGCCGATCGAGTGATCACCGCCAAGCACCAGCGGGAATCGACCTGCCTCGCGGACAGTCTCAACCCGTTCTGTGAGTCGCTCACAGACAATCCGCGTTTCGTCGAGATACTTCGCCTCCCCCTGGATTCCCTCATCGGAAGCTGACTCGCCCTCTTCTGGACCCGGGACAGCAAGATCACCGCTGTCACGACAGGGAATCGAGAGTGTTTCAAGCTGTGCGGACAGCCCCCCGTACCGGATTGCAGAGGGGCCCATATCGACACCACGACGATCAGCCCCCAGATCCATCGGAACGCCGATGATCTCGACTGTTCGATCCATACGAAGCCGTTGGTTGCCGACGACAAAAGTGCTTGCCAGCAACCCACTGATACTGATTAGTGCGGTTATTTTCGTGGCCGAATGACAACTCTGGCTGTTTCACAGCGTGTAACTCATAGTTCGTGTTGCTAGAGCGGTACAGACTCGCCCCAATCACTATGACTGCTCGACAGCAATCCGTAACAGTATTTATCACAGTGAGTGAAATACTGATCGAACTCTTCTGCCCAGTAGTATGAGTAAAATTTACCGAAAATAATCATGAGTTTCACCGTCGGCTTTAAGGAACCCAACCCCGAAATTCGTCTTATGTCATCTATCGAACTCACACCGAGCCAGAAAACGATCTTGCAGGAACTAATCAACCTGCACAAAGAAAAGCAAAGTGCCGTCAAAGGAGAAGATATCGCCGAGGAGGTAAACCGCAACCCAGGGACGATCCGCAACCAGATGCAGAGTCTCAAAGCGCTGCAGTTAGTGGAGGGGGTACCTGGTCCGAAGGGAGGCTATAAACCGACCGGGACGGCCTACGATGCGTTGCAGATTCAGGATATGGACAAGGAAGCAGATGTCCCACTGTATCACAACGGCGAGCTCCTTGAGACGGCGAACGTCGAACAGATCGATCTCACCAGTGTGCACCATCCCGAAGAGTGTCGTGCAAAAATCAACATGCGTGGCTCGCTGTCGAGTTTCAATGAGGATGACAAGGTTACTGTCGGTCCGACGCCACTCTCGAAACTCCAGATTATCGGCACCCTCGAAGGGATCGACGATACGAGCAATGCACTGATTCTGACGATCGACGACATGCAGGCACCCGTCGGAGAGCCAGACCACTAACTCTGCGTTGGCGGAGTGTTCTGTCGACCGTCGTTATCATTCGTTTACTGATACTGCCCGTTCGTTGCCATTCCGTGCCAGAGTATACCAATGCAGAAACGAATTGCAAACCTTTGTATCGGGGAACCCCTGAGAACGGAATATGACAGAGCAGGTTGTCGTTCTCGGGTCCGGATATGCCGGCGCTGGGGCGATCAAAAGCCTCGAAAAGTCGGCCAAGGGGCAGGCAGACATAACGTGGGTCTCGGATGTCGATCATCACCTAGTTCTACACGAGACACACCGGTGTATCAGTGATCCGACTGTCGAAGAGAAGGTGAAAATTCCAATCGAAGAGATCAAAGCTCCATCGACAGAGTTCGTTCAGGCGACCGTCGAAGGGATCGACACAGAAGACCGTCTGGTCAGCCTCGCGGAGACCGAGGACATCGAGTACGATTACCTGCTGGTTGGACTCGGGACACGGACTGCCTACTTCGGGATCGACGGACTGCGAGAGAACGCACATACGCTGAAGAGCCTCGACGACGCGCTGGGCATTCACGAGGATATCGCCGACGCAGCGAGCGAGGCCACACAGACAGAGCCAGCTCAGGTCGTCATCGGTGGGGCAGGGCTGTCGGGCATTCAGACAGCAGGCGAGGTCGCCGAGTTCCGCGACGAGCACAACGCACCGATCGATATTCACCTCGTAGAGGGACTCGAACAGATCTTCCCCGGTAATCCAGCGAGTGTCCAGTCTGCGCTACGAGAGCTGCTGGAAAAGCGGGACGTAAACATCATGACTGGTGAGTTCATCGGCGAGGTTGACGAAAGCACGGTCTACATCGGCGAGGATTTCGAGCTCGATTACGATGTGCTTGTCTGGACGGGCGGAATCACCGGTCAAGACGCCGTCAGAGACGTCAACATCGATAAAGACGAGCGAAACCACCGTCTCAAATCCGGACAGACGTTCCAGACCTCCGATGATTGCGTGTTCGCAATCGGTGACGCCGCGATGATCGACCAGCCAGACGACGATCCTGCACCACCGACCGCCCAGTCCGCCTGGCAGGCTGCAGAGGTTGTTGGTAAGAACATCGTCCGCCAGATGAACGGGAAACCGCTCAAGGAGTGGACATACAAGGACAAGGGGACAGTGATCTCCGTCGGTGAAGACGCGATTGCACACGATGTCTACATCCTCCCCTTCGTCGATACCTTCGGCGGGAAGCCGGCAGAAACACTCAAGAAGGCAATCGCCGCGCGCTGGATCAAGGATATTACCGGCTACAAACGTGCGGCCGACGCCTGGCCCGACATGTGAATCGCCTCGGAGTCAAGTGATTCGAGAATCGAAGATTCTCGCGATCACGGAAATCGGAGATTTCCGGACGACCCCGTGGCATCCTCCTTGCATTCTGTAAAGTAGGGCTGTACCTACTCGATTCCAACTTTTGCGTGCCAGTGCGACGACCCTGACTGTTCGGTTTCTTCATCCATCTCGGCGAGCAGTGAGACCGCTTTACTCGCTGTTTTTGCGGCCCGCTTCTCGCCCGTTACCCGAAACTCACCGGTCGTCCGGTCAGCGTAGACGGTACAGACAGCACCCCCACGGAGTCCGTAGATGTTCGCAAGGGTGAGAATCGCGCTCGCTTCCATCTCGAAGTTGAGGACGTTCGCGGCTTTGAGTTCCTCGATGTTTTCGTCGCTGTCGCGTGCCCGGAAACCCTCAAAGCCCTCCCTACTCTGGCCGGCGTAGAAGCTGTCGGTGCTCGCAGTCAGGCCAACGTGATACGTGTACCCAAGCTCTTCGGCTGCCGCGGCGAGCGCTGCCACAACAGAGTGGTCCGCTACGGCCGGATACTCGTCGCGGACGTACTCACTGCTGGTACCCTCCTGTCTGACCGCACCAGTGGTAATTATGAGATCCCCAATATCGGTTTCTGGCTGGATCGCCCCACAGCTCCCGACCCGGATGAGCGTCTCGACCCCGACACGGGCCAGTTCTTCGACAGCGATCGCCGCCGAGGGTGAACCGATCCCCGTCGAGGTAACAGAGATTGGTGTGCCCTCGTGGGTGCCAGTAGCAGTTCTGTACTCGCGGTGATCCCCGACAATCGTTGCCTCGTCCCAGCAGTCGGTAACCTTCTCAACCCGTTCCGGATCACCGGGCAGCAGGACGGCGTCTGCGACATCCCCTTTGGTGACTTCGAGATGATACTGTTCGTCCTCGGTTGGATCCTCGGCACCACTCATCGTGTCTCCTCCGTACAGACTGTCATTGGTCACCCCGTTTTGAGTTGGCTCGTTCAAGTTGGTCTGACGAAATCGTTTCAGGGAGCAGCTCACCGAGCGTGTAGCGCTGTCTTTTTCCGTCGGTTTCGGTGATAATCTCGAAGGAGTCAGCACAGAACTCCGCGAGCGTCTGTCGACACATTCCACAGGGAGTGAGGCCATCGCTGACTTCGGAGACGACAGCAAGTTGGTCGAACTCGCGGGAGCCATCGCTGATCGCCTTGCCGAGTGCAACCTCTTCGGCGTGAAGGCTGTTCGAGTAGTTTGCGTTCTCGATGTTGCAGCCAGTATAGACAGTACCGTTGGTCGTCCGGAGGGCTGCACCCACCGGGTACTCCGAGTAGGGTGTGTACGCCTCGGCGTAAGCCTCGTGGGCGCGATCAATCAGGTCGTCCATATTCGTATCTGATAGTCGGTTGGGCCTAATAGCCACCGACAAAATAACGCATATGTACGCTCTGGGAGTAAGAGAAGATAGATGAGCCGACAGATCACAGCTCTCGCGGCCGTTGTCGCAGTTTCTCTTTTGGCTGGCGTCGCATTCGTCGGAACAGGAACTGCCGGCGACGGTTCGACGCTGGTCTATCCGACCCCAGAACACGAACAGCAGACAGTTGAACAGGGCGATGAGTTCGAAATAGAGCTGCTGGTAAGCGAGCACGGTGACTTACTTGGAAACGGACTGGAGAGCTTTACACTCGTCGCGGGGTACGACGAGTCGAAGCTGACAGCGACTGATATCGAATCGGCGGGCTGGTTCGACGAGGGTAACGAGAGCGTCGAGATACATAGTGAATCCGAGATTGACGAAGAAAGTGGCGTCGTAACGCTGTCCGAGGAGATCGAACCCTCTGGTGACGGCGTCTTGAACACTGCACAGTTCGCGACAGTTACCTTCGAAGTAGACGAAACAGCGGAGACAGGGAATACGACAGTCGGCCTCGGAAACTCAACGGCAGCGCTTACTGGCGGATATCAAACGACCATCTTTCCTCAGCCCATCAATCAGGATGGTCCGAACGGCCCCGAGGTAATGATCGAGTCTGCTGA
>SL_4KL_010_BRINEDRAFT_10000763_pt1 | contig 17037 bp, 13 predicted proteins | sample SodLak_010_BRINE_2_FD_10664 | JGI IMG/M metagenome (IMG submission 10664)
ATGGGGACGGAGGGATTTCAACTTCTCAAATCTTGCTATCACCCCCTTGATTTCGTCATATTGTTGCATCAGTTGATGTCCTCGTCTACGTCAGTTGGGTCAGCATGTTCACAGATGTCGATGTCACTAAACTCCGTGATCCGTCGACGAAGTTCGGCATCGAGATCCGGGCGATCGTAGTAGCGGCGGATCACTTCAGGAGTTGTCGCAGCCCGTGCAGCGACATTTTTTGGGTCGCGTCCGATATTGAGCTGCCACGTGATCGACCCGCGACGAATCGGGTGTGGACTTGACGAGGATGGACACTGACTGGCTTTCGTCTGTTTAGTCCACTCACAGTTGTGCCTCTCTTTGCTATGTGGGCACTCCTGCATGATGCAGGGCTGGGTTGCTGCGTACAGCCAGTTGGTAATCGTCGACTTTGTGGGTCGACCTTGGCGCGAGGCGAAGAGTGGTTCTCGCCCGTTCTCATCATGCTTATTCAGCCGGTTCTTTGCAAGGAACTCATCAACCACTTGAGCGGGTTCGCTAGATAGGACGACTTTTCGCTGGTGTGTGTCTCCCTTTTTTAGCCGAGTTCCGCGTTCTGGCCGATTCATGAACACGAGCTTTTGATTCTCGGAGTCCCAGTCTGCTACGTCAAGTGCACGGATTCCAGATCGACGTGCGCCTGTATGAGCTATCACCTCCAAGAGCGCATGTCGACGGGTAGCGCGCCATTTTTGGCTCTCTCGGTAGTAGTTTAGGTAATTCTTGATCTGTCTCGGCTCAAAATTGTCAGAGCTGGTTTGCTCTTTATCACTGAGCTGGATCGGTTGTATCGCTAGATGCAGACCAACCTCGACTAGGCCTTGTGATTCGAGCCATTTCACCCACCGCCGCGCTTGCTTCTGCTTACTCTGGACCGTAGCAGCGGCGTAGTCACGGGCAATTAGCCAGTCCTGGTACTGACCCAAATTCCATCTTTCCAGTTCAGAGACTGATCCAACAGAGGTATTCTTAGCGAGAAATTCCTCGAAGGTATCCAGTGATTTTCGGTAGGTTCTCGCAGTCTCTCCTTTCCAATTGAATCGATTACGGCTGATGAACGAATCTACTGCGTCTGGGATTTCTACATCAGGCGTTTTGTCTGGATCGTCTCCAGGTTGCCTCATGCTATCCTCCTCGAGTGATCGCAGCAGTGATTATGCTGCCTCGGTTCTACATTCGTATGGGGGCTATATACCCCCTGTCTGGCGTCGGTCATAGTTAGCACGGTCGACGCCACTTTATGGGCCTTCGTAGGCCCCTTAGGGCCCGCGCCAACGGGCCCCTTCATCTCTCAGCACATTACTAAGTCATCATTACTGCCCGGCAATTCGTGACTAACATACCATCTAGCACAGCATTACTTATAGTTTCTCTTTTCGACCCTAATTCATCAGCTATGAACTATTGTTCTTTAGCGGAACTCTTAGTTTTGCTGTGTGTGTGATGTAGTATTGTGCGAAAACAAGCAGAGTGGTTTGCGAAGTGGGATGATAGAATTCTCGAATACCTCTATGAGAATGGAGCAGCCTCTCCTGGAAAGATAGCCGATGATAAATATATCCGAGTTAGTTCTTCATACATCTCACGCCGACTCAATATATTAGCTGATCATGGTCTAGTAGACCGAGCTGGAAATGGAGTGTACAAGATCACGCGCTCAGGACGATTCTATCTAGCAGGTGGTTATGATCCTCAAACGGAAAGCTATCTACATGATTCTGATCCAGAACGAGGTATTAGAACCTATGAACATATGGGAATATATATGAAGGAATTAGCAGATAAACTTGAGTAAAAATAAGCGATTGAGACTGTACAACGGGATTGCCCATATTATGCTTCCCCAACACTCAGATATAATAGGTCACAACCCTACATCTCATCTCGTGATTAACAAACTACGTAAATTGTTCGACACTCCTGTAGAGTCGAATGAATCCTCGTCGAATAAAGCTCAAAACGAAGGCTCTGAGGAGACCTTTGAGACACCTGACATGGAGGAAGTTCTCAGAGAGAATCAGACAGCAGACGAGCTCTGAACCCTACTGACCATTGGTCTTTATTAAGTTTCACACTCCGGTTATGCAGCGGTTGCGCGCGTTTCGTGAAGAATTGGCCGTTGCTGGTGGATCTCCTGGGCGTCTTCGATTAACCGCTCCAGTAGTGGCTGTGGCGAGTATCGCAAGAACTCACCGATTTTTGAGAGGATGAGCCGGACGTGCGATCAGAAGATCGCCGCTCAGCATTCGGGTGGGAAGACTATCTCATTAATCTGCTTTTTTCCAAGCAAGTGGCGTCCCCATGCCATTCGCGGAGTTCTTCCGTTATCACTGGGTTTGAGTTCTGTTTCAGCCGACTCACGTACATGAGTTTGAGGCGAACTTTGGCAACATCAATTTTGGTTATTTTATTATTTGAGTATTATAATTAGGCGAATGCCATTTTTATTTACCATTTTGTATAGAGTAAATTAATAAAACCTAGCTACGCCGTTTTTGAGTTAGTTAGATAAATTAAATTACTCCAAACAAATTATGGTTACTTCAACCCAACTATTCGAGTGTAGAAGTAATGGAGCGACAGTCACTAAATTCTGCGTTGAACTAAGTGACACATTAGATGAAAGTCGTCGTCGAATACGGTATTTGACAGTTGAAGCAGATTCCAAGATGTGGCGTGTCGAAGAGGCACGTCACGACGATGCTTGGACTGTTGTAGATGCTAAACCGATAGATAACCTTCGCGTTAGCTTTCCAGAATCACGAGCGACGTCGCCGTTTGAGGAGACCGTATGAGCTACAATGTACGGTCACAGCAAGATTTGCTCGTAGCACCCGTTGAATCTGCTTCATATGGTGTAACGCGACCATATGGTGATCGAGCTCACGTCTTAGTTCAATCAGACATAAGGACTGGCTTGAAAGATGTCCCTACAGCAGCCTGTTGCCCGAATTGTGGTAATGCAGTTGCTGTTTACGGACAAGGCGTACCAACTGCAATACCACATTTCGATTCCAAATGTGAACAATGCGATGTCGACTTACGGGCGTGGTGTACTGTCGCAGTCGACGCTGCATATCTACAAATTGTAAAACCGTCTACGCTAACCGAATTAGTCAAACAGTTCTGGAACAGCTGGCTGTGGAGCGGTATCACGAATAGCAAAGGTGAGCCCCGTAATAATGAATACACGTCAAAATTAAACAAAAAGGCATCAGAATTTGGCTGGAGTTGGGAAGTCTCTTGCCCGCTATGTCGTCGATCGGTTACAGATCTGATGTCTGATTCCGCAATTGCGGGAGATTCTTTAGATTACCATCATTGGCGTCATGAACCCGATCAGGGGGTATGTCTATGCCGAGAATGTCACGATATTATTGGTATGGATACCTATGACACAGCTCTTGAAAGCCGAGCTGAAAAATCAGGATTTAATTCCCGTCATGATCTCCAAGTCATTCGGTTAATGCTACGGGAGGCTGCTGTGACTGCGAGCCCAGTTGGGCCATGGCGGGTATCAAATATTGTTGACCGGTATAATCTCCCTCAGTCGATAGAACACGTAGAGGAGCTTATTCAAGTCATTAATACGAACGAAGAACTCTGTGAGAAGTTCGTCGACACTCGATTATTTTCAGGAATTATCGATTGAGTGTTACAGCTTGGGTTATTCAGATGCTCGGTACAAGTGGTGATTAAGTGTTTCTTACCAAGCTATTCGATTATCTCGTTCGAATGAGTTGGTAAGAATCAAATTTTTCAGTATATTTATCAATCTGGCCTAAAACATACACATACCATCTTTGTGATCGTTAATTTGTACCGTATGTGTGTTTTCCCGGCAACGATTCATTGCCGTGCACTATTTTCTTGTGTTTTTCACGCCCTCGGAATGATCCAAAGGCTCTCCCACAAAGATCACACATAATCCCCTGATTTCTCTCTGCTCTCTGTGTTATTGAGTATTCTGCCACATCTGTTCCGTATTGTCTATACCTTTTGCCGGTCTCCTCGATCAATCCTTCTTTATTCAGATTGTTAATGGCTCGTCTAGAGACATTATACGACTTACCTGTTGCCTCTGATAGCTCTTTACACGTTACCGGTTCCTCCTGTGCAATGAACATAAGATAATCTCCCGGCTCAAACTGAATATTATATCAGTTGATGAGTCGGCTATAATGCGTTTCACAGACCTCGAGACACCACTATATGGGCTTATATCGATGATGTGCTCTCTATTAATTCCATTTTCGGCACAAATGTGAATAAATGTGTGTATAAGGTCTAGATAAGTCACCGACCGCGATAATGAAGACTCACTATTTACTCGTCTGATGATGTTTTTCTGGTGATCGGGCCCCCAAGGGTTAACATCAAAATCAAACGTAATGAAGTATCTATGTAGTGCCTTCTGTGCGACTGGTTCGTGAACAGGGATCTGTCTGACTTTGCTTTGGTCAGTAGCTGCCCATTTATTCGTTTCTCCCCATGTTCGACATTCATAACATGGCCCATCTTTAGAAACTACTTCTGGTGGGCATTCCGCCCATCTAGTATAACCACAGGTATCTGTTTTTTGGATGGTAATTATTGGCGAATTAATATTATCACTGTGTGTTTCGTCTGGCCAAGTGATCCAAGACTTCTTGAGGTGGATAAACTCGTTCTGAATCAGCCCAGTAAATGGTACGACGTCGAAAAGGAAGTCTGCTTCCCGGTGGGTCGGGAGTCGACGTGCTGTCTTTTTACACTCTTCAAGTTGAGATCTAGAGAGTGGGTTTGGATTACTTGTAACGAATTTAGAAGTCTTCATCGGCGTCCCAGCTCCGTTGTATGGCATCGAGGGTATCGGTACCACCTTCATCAGAGTAGTATCGAGCCATCGCGATACTATTGTGTCTCATCTGATTCATGATATCGTTCAGTGTTTTCCCTGCAGCAGCCAATCGCATTCCGTAGGTGTGTCTAAGGGCATGATTGGTCACATGGCGTTTTATCCCCGCGTCATCGGCTATTCTCGCAACATTGTTTGCGATGGCCTTCCTTCCCACAGGAAATTGTCTGCGAGGGGTGAGAAATCCTTTCAGTAGTTGAGCAGTTTCTCTACAGCTGTCTTTTGGGAGTGCCCAGATTACTGTTCTAAATGAGGCGCGAGATTTTGGATGAAATGGGTATTTTTCGTGGAATTCGTCATCTACCCAATCTTTATCACCGTATAATCTATTTCTACATTCAAAACAGGGCTGCCCTTTATCATACATATTAGATGATTCTTCTTTAGATCCAGATCCCCCAATACATCGTTCTCCTTTCGGGATATCTATACACCAATGTAGATTACCTGTCTTCGGGTGTTTTCTACGTTTTATCCACGACTCGGTTATGTGCGAGAGTTCACCAACCCTCAGACCAAAGTCCATAAGAACGCGTCCACAAAGAGCCGCTTCCAAATTGACCGGTGTCAGATCTACTGCCGACTTATAGAATTTTTCTCGCTGAACCGGATTTAGAGCTGTGCGGGCTATCTTATCAGGCCCATCATAGAATCTAGAAAATGACGTGTCATACATAAGATATGGTTGGGTTGACCTAGTTTTATAGTTTTCGCCTGGTAATGAATCAGTCTTAGAGCACCTCTTGTGACCGTCTTGGCTTCTAACGATCGGTAACTCAACCTAATCAGGAACAAACTAGGTCGAAAATTATCTATCGTTGTTATTTGGCGCAAAATTGTAACTACTCAAAAACGGTCTAATCAGATTGTCTACTAGCAGATTAGTATAATGGAGGTCATATTGGGAAGACTTGATCACAAATATACTGTTCGAAATATGTGGCCCAAAGTGAATTATACAATTTAGAACATTGATTGTATTGTTATACTATTTGATGAAATACTATACAAGGTAGAATTTGGTTGATCACATTGGAGTGCTACCACTCCGGCGAAGTATCCGGTCGCGGGTCCACAAGATCGCCTTACAAACCGTTCTCGTGGACTGTGGGCACGGTATAATTCGCTCGTCGAGGCCAGAATCAAAAGGTGGACAGACAAAAATACTCGACATCCTACCTCATGACATCAGGGCAAGTCGGGCGGCTCAGTGTTTACGATCGAGGGTTAATCATTGTAAGTTTCGAGACGGGGGCGGGTGGTCCAATATGGGGATTGTCGACAGGTACGTGAATTTTGACGGAAACTCGTCAGCATAGGAGAGAGAAATTCTGAGAGGATGATTCGCATCGCTTTACCAACGAGGTATGGACAGTCTACCGGTTAATGGTAATAAATCACTTATTATGGAAGCGTTGTAAGTCGAGAACCAGCAATAATTATTAAAAATATGATTTTCTTGTTCTAAATATGTCTGGAGTTGTTTATATTCACCATTTTAAGTGGAGTATATAATGAGTTGATTGAGAAGCCAGTCAGCACATAGAAATCCAGTCAACTGGATCGTGGGGGATAAGCTTGGGACCATCTCAGCGTTTTCCACACAATTCCTCTAATTAAATACTCACCCAGAACCATGTTATCAGAACCAACGTCAAAAGTCGAAAGTCGGTCTCGTATAGATATTCGATCAAATGTTCAGATTAGAGTCTTCAATTCGCTACCGAGTCATGATTATAAACTAATAGGTGATCCTTACCTACGAAGCGACAGTCGTATTTGCGACCCTTGTGTACGGGGCAACAAGCTTGATTTCCACTACGATTCTAAAGGAGGTGTGCAAATCCGATGAGTGATGAACCAGTTGTGACATCGTTGTTCTCGGATCGCGAGTCTGCTTACAGCAGAGAGCTCGGTGCGATGTATCAGGGGGATAGCAGTGAGCTCCTCAAAGATTTGCCTGCAAACTCAATTGATCTGATTGTTACGTCGCCACCGTTTGCGCTCCAGCACGAGAAGGAATACGGCAATGAACCACTTTCGGAGTACAATGATTGGTTCATGGACAACTTCGCTGGACAAATACAGCGTGTCCTCCAGCCACACGGAAGTTTTGTCCTCGAGATTGGCGGTACATTTAAACCAGGAATGCCGGAGCGTTCAACGTACCAATTTGACCTCCTGAGCCGGTTGACCGATGCAGATGATCCTGGCTTTGATAACCGCCCGGATGGACTGCACCTCTCACAAGACGTCTACTGGATGAATACAGCAAAGCTTCCCAGTCCTGTAGAATGGGTAAACGTTCGAAAGTTCCGCATCACGGATGCCGTGACGCCGATTTGGTGGCTCTCAAAAGAAATAAACAAAGAGCCGGCACGGACGAAAGAAACGATGGGTAAGCTCAAACTTGCGGAACAAGTCGCCGCTGAACTGGAACCGGAGACTGCCGCCGAAATCGTCGAGTCAATCCTCCGTGGTGCGCCAATCAGTGAGGGTGGTAAGTACTACACCAGTGAGCGAAAAGAATTGATTGAGACCGCCCTTCCTGAACTTGCAGATAAGATTCACAACCTGATTGAGGCAACAAACAAAACGCCGTCTGTGTTCGCCCGCAAGGTGATCGCGGCCGTCAAGGCGGGTGAAGAGGTACCGTACCCACAACCTAAACCGGAGGCGAATAATCAGCGCGCCCTACGGGAATATAGCGACAGTCATAAAGAGCTGATCGAGACTGGCAAATACAATGAGGGCAAACGCCCCTCTGGATGGGACATCGGTGCTGATTTCGGAAACGACAATAGCGGAGCCATCCCGAAAAATTACATCGAGGCAGCAAACACCGCGAGCAATACCAAGTACCAGGAATTTTGCAAGCGTTATCAATTTGACAAACACCCAGCACGGTTCGTTCCGGATGTACCTGAGTTCTTCATCAAATTCCTTACACCAAATCCACCGTATGATGACTGGGATCGCGGGTGTTTCGACCGTCCGGTCGTATTAGATATCTTCGGTGGATCAAATATCACTGGTAGCATAGCGCAAGAACTCGGACGCTACTGGCTCTCATTTGAAATGGATGAAGAGTACATTCGGAACTCGGAGCTCCGCTTTATGGATCGAGAAGAGGCTGAAAAACGGTACGGCCACCGCGTTGAGGACGAGAACACGAATCTCTCCGGGTTCAACGGTGAAAGCCCGCCTACATCGAACTGAACTCGTCAAGTGATCGGTCGTCCCCGGTATTATTTGGGTCAAGCTCATCGAAAACTGCTGTCTTGTCTAATTCAAGTCGACCTTGTGAACCAATTGAGAAGCGCTCATCATCACCTAATGTGACGACACGGTGCATCCGCTCCGCTTCTGTTTTGACGTCGGTCGTGAATTGGTCAGGCTCAGTGCTGAGTGCCGAGATATCCTCAAGATGCACCAATAAGACAGTCAGTGGCTCACGCTGTACAAGCTGATTGGCTATCTGTCGGGCGGTTTGGTCGATCCCATGCCGGGAGATGAGTAGGATTGTCGACGCGCCGACCATTTTGGCTTCACCGACAGCACGGTACAGATGGCTAGGTTTGACCGGGCTATCAAATGGTACCACATTGAGGTACCAGCGATCAATCGAGTGCTGGACATCGTCAACTACTGCGGCTTCTGTAGAACCTTCGACCTGACACCACCCCACGAAGTCGAGACCCAATAGCGATCCGAGTTTTGCTGTTAGGACACGGGCCGCTTCTGTCCGTGCAATCGTGTCTCCTTGTCTGTCAATTGCCCTCTCAAGCTCCGGAAAATCAGTTCGTAGTGCAGCGATGGGAATACCGACACGCCGAGCAACTGTTTCGACTGCGGGAGAGAGAACTTCGCTGTCAAAAACATCTGTCGTGCGGACTGTATTCGGTGCACCTTCGGCCCGCATTACCTGAATATATCCGTTCTCTTCCAGCGGATCTAGTACACGCCTTCCGATGTTCGATTGTTTGATTTCAAGTTTGGATCCGGCTTCTGCAGCGCGACGCACACGACTGTTTGGAATCGGCTCGTCCGGATTGACGATCGCCAACGTCCAGAGGAATGCCTGCTGTTCAGGCGTCAAACCATCAATTTCTTCTAACTTATTGCTGTCAATTCCCGTAAGAGAGCGTATCTTTTCGTCGTTCAAATCGTAGATGTGGATCCCTGTATTGATTACATCTGCCTTTGCGAGCCAGGCGCGCATCTGTGACCAGTGATTAGAACCTTCCCTCAGTTGAATGTCGTATGTTTCTGCGAGATGAGATCTGATGTTTGCTTCTGTCGTCTGGCGTCCTAGCGCATCCAAGTCGCGAATAGTTTCAATAACCTCGATCCCACCAAGTTCGGTAAGGATGTGTGTTGCAAATCGATCATACAACGCCTCTGGCTCGTTACGGAGACTGGCCAATTCAGAGCCAAACTCGGTGAAATCAAATTCTTGGTCGACTATGCCGTAGCCGTTCGTTGTTTGAACGGCAAACCGGACGTTTTCGGCTCGTGTTATTGGGTTGGGGCTATCTTGGAAGAACCGTTCGGCAATGGCGTGATCAAACTGTTTCGGCTCTCCGAGGTTCGCTGCAATTAGATCAAGGATAACAACGAGTTCGTCTTCGTCTGCACTGACATCCAGCTGCCCAGGACCGAAGGCATCGCCGAACGGAAGATCGATAGACGCGTCAGTCACGCAGTGTCACCCCCGAAGAGATCATCAAACTCCGGTGGGTCATCAGTGAGCTGGCCGCTTGTCTTTTCCTCGTGATCAAACGAGTCCGGGCCGGCTGTTTGGCCGAGATAAACTGTTTCTTCATCTGTTTTTGTTGTCATATGGCCACGTTCATTAATATGGATCGTCCCACCGCGTTTCAGTCGGTACACAATCTCGGCAGCAGTCGTGACTTCCTCGTTGGTGATAAACAACCGGCCTGACCCGGTACGTTCGAACGGGCGACCCTCTGCATCCACACTGATCTTATACCCGTGAGTTGGTCCCTCATACGGATCGCCAGGCTCGAGATTAGTCACATCGGGGAACGATGGCTCAGAATACGTCTGTACTTCTGGCCGGTCAGCCTCGACGAGTTCGCCCTCTAGTACCGAATCCTCAACCTCCCAGTGGCGGTGTTCAACGTCTGCGTTCCCCAGTTGCTCTTCCCAATCGTATTCGCGGAAGATGTTCTCATCAACGGTGTCTCGGGCGTACAGCACGTATAGCTCAGACTGTCGATCCGGGTTATCTCCTGTTCGGAGGATCCGCCCGAGCGTTTGGATGCGTTGGCGAACGCTTCCGCTCGAGACCCGAATGATGCCAGTATCAGCATCAGGCACGTCAACGCCCTCAATCAAGGCTTTGACACTGAACATGACGTTCGCGTGATTGTCGGCGCGGAACCACTCCATTGCAAACTCATTCCACACCTTCCGGCGGTGCCCAGAATGATACATGACCGGCCAGTAATTGGGCTGTGCGAACAGATCTTCGATGGCCTTGTCAACTTTTTTCAGTTCCGGGAACTTGCCGTACAGTTGTGATCGGTAGCCACTGGCGCTTTCTTGGGACACTTCACGCTCCCGTGTTTGCCCGAGTTGTTCGAACGGAGCGATCAGCTCTTTAAGCTGTTCGATACGTTCTTGGAACACAATCGCCTTCTCGTCAGAATCAATCTCCTCCAAGAGGTGCAGCGTGATTGCTTGCCGGGCGACGGCATTTTGCACAAGATTCCGGCGCTGTTGGGTGAGCGTAAAGAACTGGCCAACGGCGGGGTGGGGTGACTCATCAGAGTTGAGGATTGTGTGTAATTTCTGATGGAGGTTACCGTTCAACTGGTACAGCCGGTTGGCATACCGCGTGCGGATCTCTTTGAGCGCATCCGTGATCTCGCGGCTTAGGCTTTCGTACTGTTGTCGCTCGTCGGGTGCAAGATCAAACCCGACGTAGTTGATTTTGAAACTCGGGATGAGCTCGCGTTCGATTGCCTCGCTGTACGTAAGCGTGTAGAACGGCTCACCTAAGCGATCAAAGAGGTTCACCTCGTCATCGCTGGGGTCGCGTTCGCTGTGAGGCTTTTCCGTCGGCGTTGCGGAGAGTCCGAGTGTCGCAGTGTGGTGATACTCTAAAACGTTTGAGTGGACGTCGCCGGTGTAGTTATGGCACTCGTCGGCGACGAGCAAATGTGGTGGCGTCCCCACTGCCTCGAGACAGGACGCGAGATAGTCGTCTTTGATAGCCGTGTTAACAATTGACACTAGTATCTTAATGTCGTCATCAGCGAACGCGTTGCGGTGGCCATCGCCCGCCCAGCCGAGATCTTCGATGGGGACGTTGAGCTTCTGGGTCAGCTCGGTGAGCCACTGATACATCAGCACCTTCGTGGGAACAACGATTGTAACAACGCCGTCGTCGTTTTCGTCAAGCCATCGGCGGATGACTTCTAGCGCCATCACCGTCTTACCTGCGCCCGTCACCACCTCTGCAATACCCTCTTGTGGAGCGGTATGGTCCGTCCCTGTAAACCAAGTGTTGGCCGCCTCCGCTTGCCAGTCATACAGCGCGAATTCGTCCGGGAATGCGTAGGAGCAGCTCCCCACAAACTGAGTCAAGTCCGCACGAGTGAGGCCACTCCCGCTTTTGACCAGCTCTTGTCTGGCCGCTTGCTGCGAGCCAGCCTCGTGGATTCGCTGGAGATCATCAGTGGAGAGCCCCCGGAGCCGCCTTTTATCGATTTCGTATGTGGCTTGAATCTGATCTCGCAGATCTCGGCGTCGCGTTTCGACATCCCGGAACTCGTCTTTCCGTTGGAGATTCGGCTCAACGTTGTCACCATCGCGTGCGGTCGGCTTCAAATAATGGCGGTGGAACCGACGGTACCACTGTTTGCGTTTCGACCACCCGCCGGATTCGCGGTACATGTAGTACTTCATCAACGCCCGTTTGACGCTTTTTGGGGGATGCCCACCGAGGGCGCCCTCACGTTTGAGATAATTCTCGTATTTTCTGAAAATGTCTGGCTTCCGAAGACGGGTGAGAGCTTGCTCCGGATCGACGTCTATGGGGATCTGATACCCACCGTCGACCTCCTTGAGATACCCCATATGACACAGGAGCTCTGGGTAGCCACGGAGTCCTTGTTGGCTGAACTGGTAGCCGTAATCCGTCTCTAAGGTTGCTTTGATGCTGCGTGAGCTTGCCGGCTGCTCACACTCATAGGTGATCGCGTGGAACACCCGTTCGAGTGCTTCGAACCCCTCAGGATACTTGGCTCGGAGCACCCAACTGCGTTTGAGTGCGTTGTACACGCAGTCGGCAAACGAAATTTCGCCGTCTAACCATCTCTGACTGTCGATCCCGACTGTGAGCTGCTCGTCATCGTCAGGACCGATCTCGGTCGATTCGCGGATGAATCCGGAGCGCACCAGATCGCTGATAATGTGGCGCGTCCACGAGTCGCTGAGTGTATCGCCGTGGGCCCGTTCAATCGCCGCTTGACACGGCTGGACGAAATCCGATCGTGTTGGGGACGCTGGAAGCTCGCCGAGCGTGATGAGAATCGTCTTGTAGCGGTCCTGCTCGTTTGGTAACCCCGGAATTGGAGGAGGGAACCGCCGAACCAACAGATCGTCAGTCATTTTCTTCACCCCGTGCGAGCTGCACGTAGTAGTTTTTGTCAGTAATGACTGGGGTGGGGACGTTACCTGAATCATATTGACTAATGTGGCCAATATACAACGGAATATTGCCAGCCTGTGGATCCCCGCCGCCCGTGGCACGGAGCCGCTCAAGAAGTAGGTTTGCGAGCCGATTCCGCTCCTGCTGTTTGACCGTCTGGAGCCACTCTTGTAGCTCGCCCTGCAGGTCAGCGTGATCAGAAGCGACGTCTCGCGGCAGCTCAATCCAAATATGGCCGTACTCGTTGATCCGGAGTCGACCGCCGGTTGACCGGAACGATTTGTATGTGTTTGTCAGGTCTGTGTGAGTATATGCTGACGGGAACCGAAACTGATCGGGATAGCTGATCCGCCACTGCAGACCGCCGTTAACAGTGACAGACCACCGCTCGCCGTGATTAAATGGGAGTCCCTCCCAGACACATGGTGGACCGAGTTCTGCCTCTGTGGGATTGTTGGTCAGCCAGTCAAAGGAAATTGTGCCAGCGAGCTTGCCGAGATATACTGGAATCCACCCTTCGCTTACTAACGCCTGATCAGTGTGTGGGTAGTTGTCTGCATGGACTTTCGTCAGGACGTCACGGTTGGCTGTGACACGGATCGTGCCTGTCGCGTCGCCAGCAGATTTCCCTACTGCCTGGAGCCGGTTCACGAGCCCGTCTGGCAGCGTCCCCTCAATATCGAGGTCCTTGTACCGCATCAACAGCGTCGGCTTACCACCCCTCTCAACTACACTGTAGGTTGATCCACGGTAGACGCCCGGCCATGGCTTGCCCGGCTCAATCGAGACGATTCGGTTGCCGATCGTCCGGACGTTCGTGGGGACATCTTTTAATTTTGCTTCAGACATCGTCGTCCGCCTGTTCGATCGTGTCAGTCGCCCACTCTTCTGGGTCATCATCGAACGCCGATTCAGACTCTGTCTCGTCGATCCCATCGGAGGCCGTCGCAGTCGGCCCGAGATTGTCGATCCAGTCTTCGATATCATCCCAGGCGCTTTCGTCAAGCTCGTCGGTCAGGCTCCGCGGCTCTTCGATCTCAACGCGGGAGTCACCAATTGAGCCGACATAGACGGGGAGCATCTCAAGCCCCCGGTTGTTACGCAGCTGGATGATGTTCTGGACAACACGCGGAAGGTCGGCGAACTGCTTTTTGACCGCTCCCGGATCGGGTACCGCACTGATCAGCGTCACGACATCGCCCCAGGGGGTGACACGGAATGAGCCTCCCTTTCGCTTGCGAGCGAGAATCGCCTGTGCGATCTCAGTCGGGATCCCGCTCGAAACTTGGTGGCGGCGTTTTGTTTCTGGGTTGTGCCACCAGATCCGGTCGGTGCTCGACAGCGAAAAGCGTGTGCCATCATATATTGAAGGCCACAGTTCACCGCGGTCGACGTCTGTGGGCTTGAGATCGATTGCATATTCCGGTTCGCCACTTGGCTGTAGCGTCTGCGTCTCTGCCAGCTGGCCGACGTAGACCTGATCGTAGCCATTACTATCCGTCTGCTCGACTTTTGTGATAACGTCGTTCCGCTCGGTGACGCGGATCCGGCCACCCTGAGGTTTCACGTCAAGGATTGCCTCAATGAGATGGGCAGGCGGATCCGAGACAAACAATCGCTGTTCGCCGTTGTATTGTTGCCACCAGATCTCGCCGTCGGAATTTACGTGGAGGGTGAGTCCTCGGTAGTGTTCTTCCCACGCGTCGCCACGGGACGCGGCAACGTCACTCATGTGGATTCTCCCATGGTTTCCCAGGTGTAGTGTTTCGTATGCTGTGCCGTCGTGGTGTCTGTTGTTGTAGTTATCATTGGGTTGTCTCTGTATAGTTCGCAATATGGTTGGATCGATACGATGCGAGCGGACGAACTGTGTTGTAAGTTCCGCGTCGGTGGCCGCGTTCAAGCACCCCAGTTGCGACCATTCGGCTGATAGTGCCCGCGGTATGCGATCGGATCTGGTTATCACTGGGGTCGTCACTGAACTTCTCGGTCCCCTCGAGGAACGACCGGAACCGATCCATCGCACCGGTATATGTCCCCTCATGGTGCTCAAGCGTCGAGTAAACGTACTCCATAAATTCATATTCAAGATCTAAGTTCTCGCGGAGGTGGGCGACGAGGAATTCACGTTCATTGGTGTCGAGGGCTACGGTGTCAGCCGACGGGCCATCTGTAAGCACTGGATTTGTGAGCTCGGCAAACGCACGGCCAGCGTCCGTCAGTGCGATCCGGCTTGTGTTGTTGGCGTCAGCGTGGATCGACACGAAGCCAAGATCGTGACCGAAGCCAGATGGTTCTCCTTTTTCGGGCTTATATCGACCGACGTAGTGCTGGAGGTACCGCCGCATGGTGCGGTCTGGATCGCTCGCTTCGCGGTTCGGAAAGCCCGTCGAGAATCGATCTTGTTTACTCACGTCTTCGGCTTCCTCCCACTCAACGAGGGCATTGCGGATCGGTATCACTGCCTCTGCGATGTGGTTGCGAAAGCTCTTGAGGTCGACCGAACCAGCGGCCGTGGCTGTCTCAGTTGCGAGCTCCAACATGACGAACTTGAGCGGGAGAAAACGGTAATACTGGGAGAACAACAGCAGCGAGTTTCGATCTGCAGGATGGGGATCGTGGGTTGGAACCGTGTCTGGCACGATATATCCCCATTCGTAGCCGTCTCCTGTCGAGGCCGCCGTCGATTGCGAGTCGAGTGCCTCTTGCTGGCTTGCGTCTTCAGCGGTCGTAACAGGCGCCTCGTCGGCGTCAGCCTCAATGGCGAGTTGGTTGTCAGCGCCAACCCGGAGGAACTGCTCGACGCTCTCATACTCGCCGCCCGCGACTAACGACTTGATGCGCTCATAGGTTGCCGGATCGAGATTAACGACGATCTTCATACTTTGTAGTGTGTGGGTGTGGCTGTAATCACGATGGTTCACACGACTCCGAGGTCGTCCGGATTTAATCCACCGGTAATCGAGCGCATGAGCGTTCCTGCGACGCGGTTCTGCTCGCGTTTGATATACTCCTCGCTCGGCTGTTCGGCGTCCATCTCCTCCATCTCGCGATGCCGTAGCACCTCGTTGAAGGCCATGTACGCAGCGTACTGTCGGTCGTACTGCTCGACGGTCCGTTCGGTATCATTCGTTTCGCGGATCGGTTCGATAGTCTCGTTGAACATCGCGACAAACACATCACCTGGTCCGTCACTATCAGGCATGTANNCCGCTACTGCGTCGTCCTCGGTGAGTCCGGCTGCTTCCCTTTTGTCCCCGTCATCAGCTTGGACTTGGTGGATGTCCGGGGGCTCAATCTGTGCACGGCCTCCACTGCCGGAGCGTTTGGGGGGGTTAGCGATCTCGACAGTGCGCGTGTCGGATCGTGTGCCCCCTGGCCATGCCGCAGTGATTGTAATCTCACCTGTCTCTCCGAGTGAGGAATCCTCGCCGACCGCCAGCTGGTAGCGCTTCCAGCCGTCCTTGAGCGCAGTCTCGTTGTTGTAAGTGAGCGCATCGTCAAGATCATCGCTCACATTGAGTCTGATCTCGTGGTCGGGATCCTCCTCAAACGCGTCGACCGCATTGATCTTCACTCGGAGCCGCATGACGCGCCCCTTGCACGCCTGCAGTGGGTCTGCAGTGTTGTCGATTGCCACTGTCTGTGGCGTCTCGTATAACGGCTCCACTGGGTCGATGCCGCCGTTACCGCCGGTTGAGCCGCCTCCATCGCCTCCATCAGATCCTGACCCATCCGTCTTGATTGGTCCAGTGGAGCTGGGGTCCGGCTCTTCGAGCAGCTTCGCGAGTAGATCCTTCGCCTTCTCTTCCTGTTCGGAGGATGATTCGTTGAGCGCCCGCTCTCTGAACTCCTCGTTCAGTGTCTCAAGCTCCTCATGGTTCTCGAAGGCGTCACGCAGCGACGATTTGATCTGGTGATATTTTTCACCTTTTGTCGCCCGATCGCGAGTACTGCTGAACACTCGCTTACCAGTCTGTGAGAGAGTTTCACAGTCCACTTCAACGACGAGACGGTCCTTCAGGAATGAGTAGTCAGTCTGCTGGAGGAAGCGTTTCGGCTCGGCGTGGTGGCGCTGACCGTGTAGAGTGAACACGACAGGATGCGTTTGATCGACAAACTGGCTCACTGCGCCTGTCTCCTCTAGCACCCAGTATTTCACGCGCAATTCACCGAGATCACCGACGTCAATCCGTGTAAATTCACCCGCACGGTAGACAGAGCCGCCCGCCCCGTCGAGTCGATATCGGCTCCCGACTATTGTGCGGCGTTTGGGCTTACCGTCGTAGCCGTCGAACTGCTCGTGACGAGTGTCCTCAAGGATGAACGGGAACAGCGACCCGAACATCGCTCGGTTCGCCACGGTGTAAAGGCTCTTACGGCTCGGAGAGAGGCTGTTATTGAACTCCGACGCTTGGTAATCAACTAA
>SL_4KL_010_BRINEDRAFT_10000765_pt1 | contig 17030 bp, 17 predicted proteins | sample SodLak_010_BRINE_2_FD_10664 | JGI IMG/M metagenome (IMG submission 10664)
CGCGCTCGCCTCGCCCCCGCTGGGCGCGAGTCGGAGCGCGCCACTGCGACTCGAGTCATCAATAGCATCAGTTCTCTCCCTCCGCTGTCGACATCGTGTTGTGGTCGGTCGCCGACTCGACATCGTTTTGCGATCGGTCGCCGATCCACCACGCATGTCCGATCCAACCGCTCACCACGTCGGCGTCACCGTCTCCGATCTCGACCGCGCGGTCGACTTCTATACAGCCACGTTCGACCTCGACGTCATCGCCGAGTTCTCGGTTGCCGGCGAGGCGTTCTCGGAGGCCGTGGACGTCGCCGGCGCGTCCGCGTCGTTCGCGCATCTCGACGCCGGCGAGATGGTCGTCGAACTCGTCGAGTACGAGCCGCGAGCAGACCCGGGAACCGATCCCGAACTCAACCGCCCGGGCGCGATTCATCTCGGTCTCTCGGTCGGCGACGTCGAAGCGTTTTATACCGGTCTCGGCGACGAGGTCGAGACGCTCTCCCCGCCGCGGACGACCGCGAGCGGGACGACGATCTGTTTCGTCAGAGACCCGGACGGCAACCTGATCGAGGTGCTCGACGCCTGAGTCGAGGCCCGTCTCGCGTGACTCACCTGACTTTCGTGCCCGGTCCGGCGTCCGCGTACGTCGTCAACAGGTCGGCCTCCTCACCCGCCGCGAGCACCATCCCGTTCGACTCGACGCCGAACAGCTCCGCCTTCTCCATGTTGGCGAGCACGACGACCTTCGTTCCGGGAAGCTCGTCGACATCGTGGAGCCGTTTGAGCCCCGCGACGATGGTTCTGGTCTCTGCGCCGAGGTCGACCCGGAGTTCGAGCAGGTCGTCGGCGCCTTCGATCCCCTCTGCAGCCTCGATCCGGCCGATCCGGATGTCTAACTCTTGGAACTCGTCGAAGCTGATTCGGTCGTCGCTGAGCGGTTCGATGTCGGTCATGGTGTCGTCGGTGTCATCGGCGCTGCCGTCGTCTGCAGTGTTTGCGTCGGTTTCGTCTGTGTCTTCCGCCTCGTCTCCGTCTTCCGCCTCGGCGACCCGCGCCTCCAGCTTCTCGTTCAGCGCGTCGACGCGGTCGTCTTCGACCTTCTCGAACAGCTCCGTCGGCTCCGAGAGGTCGCCGGTCGGTCCCTCGCGGGCCACCTCCACCGTCACGTCGTGGACGGACCCCTCTTCGCCGAGCTGATCCCAGAGTCGCTCGCATTTCTCGGGGGCGATCGGCTCGAAGAGGACCGCGATCGCCTTCGCGATCGCGACGCAGTCGTGGATGACCTGCGCGGCCGCCTCGGGGTCGTCGTCGACGAGCTTCCACGGCTCACGCCGCTGGATGTACTCGTTTCCGAATCGTGCGAGCGTCGTGACCGCGTCGCCGAGCGCGCGGACGGAGTAGTCGTTGACCGCGTCCTCGACGTCGACGACCGCCTCGTCGATCCGATCTGCGACCTCGTCGCTCGTCGCGTCGGCGATCGGCGCCGTGTCATAGTTCCGGTGTGCGAAGAGGAGCGAGCGATAGAGGAAGTTGCCGACGGTCCCCACGAGCTCCGTGTTGACGCGGTCGCGGAACTTCTCCCAGGAGAAGTCGACGTCCTGTTGGAACCCGCCGTTGGTCGCGAGGTAGTAGCGGAGTGGGTCCGGGTGGAACCCCTCGTCGAGGTACTCGTCGGCCCAGACCGCCCGGTCGCGGCTCGTCGAGAATCCCTTGCCGCCGAGGGTGACGAACCCGCTCGCCATCACCGCGCGCGGTTCGGTGTGGTCGGTCGCCTGCAGCATCGCGGGCCAGAAGACCGTGTGATGCTGGATGATGTCGCGGCCGATCACGTGGACGATCTCGCCGCCCTCGGGATGCGTTTCGGTCGTGCCCTCCGCGCCGGCCTTCCACGCCGCCTCCCAGTCGAAGGTCTCCGTGCCGACGCGCTCGGAGTACTGCTTCGTCGAGGAGATGTACTCGATCGGCGCGTCGACCCAGACGTAGAGGACCAACTCCTGCGGGTTCGCTCCCGGATAGTCGATCCCCCAGTCCATGTCGCGGGTGATACACCAGTCTTGTAACCCCTGCTCGATCCACTCGCGGGGCTGGTTCCGGGCGTTCGAGGTGCCTTCGAGCCGATCGAGGAAGCCGGAGAGGTACTCCGAGAACTCGGAGACGGCGAAGAACTTGTGGGTGCGTTCGCGGTACTCCGCGGGGTTGCCCGTGATCGTCGACTCGGGATCCTCCACCTCGCCCGGTTCGAGGTGGCGCTGGCACCCCTCGTCGCACTCGTCGCCGCGGGCGTGCGCGCCGCAGTACGGACAGGTACCCTCGACGTATCGGTCAGGGAGGTACTGGTCGTCGACGGGGTCGTACGCGACCATAATTTCCTTTTCGTACACGTGTCCCCCCTCCTCCAGATCGCGGACGAGCTGTTGGGTGACCGCGGTGTTCGTCTCGTCGTGGGTGTGGCCGTAGTTGTCGAACTCGACGTTGAACTTCGGGAACGTCGCGGCGTACTGCTCGTGCCAGTCGAGCGCGAACTTCTCGGGGGAGACGCCCTCCCGTTCGGCGTTGACCGCGACGGGCGTGCCGTGCATGTCGGAGCCGGAGACGAACGCCGTCTCCTGACCGAGTCGTTCGAGCGCGCGGCTGTACACGTCGCCGCCGACGTAGGTTCGCAGGTGACCGATGTGGAGGTCGCCGTTGGCGTACGGCAGTCCACAGGTCACCACCGCGGGATGGTCCGTGGGGAAGTCGTCGTGGCTCATGTGGTGTGTGTCTGGTATGTTGGTCGATCGGGTCTAAAGCCCGCTGGTTCGGTCCCGTCCGTCTGTGTTGCTCTCCTCCGTCCGGTTTAAGTACCCTTCCGTCATCGTTCTGCTCAGACACGGACATGGAGTGGCAGTCGACCCCATATATTCTTCTGCTGTTTCTCGCGGCGCTGACCGCGGCCGCATGGGCGCTGTACGCGCTCCGCTCCGTCAGCCGTGGTCAGCGGACACACACGGTCCTCGCGTTCGCCGCGCTGTGTGTCTCCGCTGCGGTCTGGGCCGGGATGTACGCGGTCCAGTTGACCGTTCCGACGCTCGAAGCGAAGCTCACGGCGTATAAACTGTTACACATCGGTTCGGTCTTCGTCGGTCCGGCGTGGCTCGCGTTCGCGGTGTGCTACGTCGGTCGCGACGACCTCCTCACCCGGCGGACGGTCGCCGTGATCGTCGCAATTCCGACTGCGCTACTGGTGACGCTCCCGACGAACCCCTACTCGCTGGCCCTCACGGACGCGTCGCTCGTGACCAACGACTCGCTGACGCTTCTCGTCACCGGGAGCGGACCGCTCTACCACCTCCACCTCGCGTACTCGTACGTCGTCATCGTCCTCGGCGTGGGGATCATCGTCGCCGAATCGCTCCGCTCGGGCCCAGAGATCCGCCGACAGGCGGTCTTGATGATCGCCGGCGCGGTCGTTCCGCTCGGTTTGAACGTCCTCCACGTTCTCTCTGTCGGACCGTTCGGCGCGCTCAACGGCGTTAATCTGACTCCCGTCTCGTTGACGCTCTCGACGATGCTGTTCGGGATCGCCGTGTTCCGCTACCGACTGTTGGACCTGACCCCTATCGCCTCGAAAATCGTGTTGACGCAGATCGGAGACGGCGTCGTCGTCGTCGATCAGACCGGCTCGATCGTCGACGCGAACCACGCGGCCGAGACCCTGCTAGGGGATCGCGAGGAGATACTCGGAGCGGACGTTTCGGCAGTCCTCCCAGCATACGACGGGCTCGAACGCGATGAGACGGTCCTCACGACGCTCGACGCGACCGGAGCGGAGACGTTTCTACAGCTGAATCGCTCGCCGCTGTCGCGCGGTGGGCGGCGGTACGGGTGGGTGGTCCTGCTTCAAGACGTAACGGAACTCGAAACGAAGCGACGGGAGCTCGAACGTCAGAACGCGCGTCTCGACGCGTTCGCATCGGTGGTCTCACACGATCTCCGGAACCCGCTTTCCATTATCGACGGATACGCTGATCTCGCAAAGGAGACCGGCGACCCGGCACACCTCGACGTAATCGCGGACACCACCGCCCGAATGACCGATTTCTTAGAGGACCTGCTACAGCTCTCACAGCAGGGTGAGACGGTGACGACCCCCCGAGAACTGTCGCTCGCGGATCTCGTCGGGGACGTCGCGACGGCGATTGACGACGAGCGACTCGGCGTGACCGTCGAGGGCGACCTGACGGTGACCGCGGACCGGAGACGGCTCCGACAGGTGCTCGACAACTTGTTCCGGAACGCTCGGGACCACGCGGACGGTGTGGTTTCGGTGACCATCGGCCCCCTCCCCAGCGGGTTCTACGTCGAGGACGACGGGCCGGGAATCCCCGAAACCGAGCGCGAGACGGCGTTCGACGTCGGCTTTACCACCCACCACCACGGAACGGGGCTCGGTCTCGCTATCGTCCACGATATCGTCGAGGCGCACGGCTGGTCGATCACCGTCACCGAAGGGTCAGCGGGTGGTGCTCGATTTGAGATCACCGGTGCCGACGTTCGACTCGGCCAACAGGTGGACGATGAACCCGCCTGAAAAGGGAGCCGAGGAGACCGATCGCGTGGCTCAGATCAGGTCGCGAACGATCCCAGCGGCGTCGGGAGCCGGCGGTCGCGAGCACACCGATAATCGGTTCGAAACCGGCTGCGCCGGTCTAATAGAGGGAGCGTCTTCCTGTCCGTTTCGAACGCCGTTTCGACGACTGTCCTGAAGAGACTCCCTCAGGGATCCATCGATCGTTCGACGCGACCGGTGAGTCGGTCCGGATCGAGTCGGTAGAACTCGAACTCCACTTGGCTCGTCGGCTCGCCGAAGACGTCGACTATCGGGATCTCTCGCGTCCGTTCGAGCCCGGAGAGCGCCTCAGTGGAAACGGATTCGTCCGTCGTCGACACCAATCGACCGCTCGCCACCACGCTCTTCCACCGACCGCCGTGCTCTCCGTAGGTGACGAACGTGATACCGCGATCGGCGGGATCCCGCCTTTCGCTCTCGTCTCCGACGGCAAGTCGAAAATAAAACACCTCCTCGACCGGGTCGTATCCGTACGAAACCGGGACCGAGTGTGGGGAGTCGTCGGCTGCGGTCGACAGAGAGAGAACCCCCGTTCCCGACCGCCCGAGGAACTCGTCGCGCTCGTCGGCGTCCATTCGAACCGCATCCGGACTAGTCATACGCAACCTTGGACGGGGACGATAATGAAGCCCGGTCACGGACCGCGCACGAAATTGAACGTGACGATCTGTCGCGGCTCGCTCACACGATCTCTTTGACGACCGCGGCCGCTTCCGACGCGGTCGGCGCGAGCACGTAGACGATCGGCTCGATGCCGACCGCGCCGGTCTGATAGAGAACGAGCGTATCGCCCGGCCCAGCACCTGAAACCGCGTCGGCGACCGCCTCGCGGACCGATTCGTCAGGATCGAATTCGACGGTCGGGTACGACTCGCCGAGCGTCGCGACGGTCTCGGAGTCGTAGCTGACGTTTACCACCCCACGAGCCGTCACGCCCGCCTCGCGCGCGGCGAGCAGAACCGTAGCGACGTGCTCGCTCACACCGAACTCGGGTTCTCCGGGCACCATCGCCTGTCCTTTCACGTCGACGAGCCTTCCGGGGACCGCCGCCACGTCGTCGATAGTCGTGGCGTCGGCGAGACACTCAGCGACGTTGGCGCCGACGTTCGGGATGAGCGCGGCGAAGCCGGAGGCGTTCGTCAGCGTTCGGAGTCCCCTGCGAACCGAGCCGAGAACTCGTTCGCGCTCGCGGAGCCCGCTGTTCGGGTCGTGAACCGAGAACTCCACGTCGGTGTCCGACAGCGCCGGCATCGCCTCCTCATGGAGATCGGCGAGCAGATCGCCCTCCTCTAGCTGACGGATCAGCACTTCGATCTCGATGAGCGCCGCGACCGGGCTCATATCGCCGGCTGCGAGCCCCTCGCTGATCCGGTCGACCAGGTCCTGCACGCGCTCGTCGGCGACGATCCGCTCGTGTCGCGCGACGTCGCCGTGCGCGTATTTCGACACTGCCGACTGCGAGATCCCGAGCGCGTCGGCGACCTCTCGCTGTGTGAACCCCCGCTTGCGGAGGTCCTCCGCCAACATCGCGCGGACGGTCGGGAGGAACTCGTCGACGACGATCTCTTCGATGAACCGCATTACGCTGAGTCCCCCGAGAACTCCGGATCGGAGCCGATCCGCGAGGCCTGCGGTCCGTCCTGGTCTTGGTACTTCGAGCCGCGCTCGGATCCGTACGGCCTGTCCGCTGGCGTCTTCAGCTCCGTGAACGTGAGCTGTGAGACGCGCATGCCCGGCGAGAGCGCGACCGGCGCGGTGCCGAGGTTCGACAGCTCGAGCGTGATCTGCCCGTGGTACCCGGGATCGCACAAACCGGCAGTGGCATGCACCACGATTGCCAGCCGACCGAGCGACGATCGCCCCTCGACGTGCGCGACGAGGTCGTCGGGGATCTCGACGCGCTCGGTCGTCGTTCCGAGGACGAAGTCGCCGGGGTGGAGAATGAACTCGTCGCCCTCGGCGACGGTCGTCTCCGTGACGTACTCACCGACCTCGTCGGCCTCGGTCGGGTGGATACACGGGATGTTGGTGCGCTGGAACTCCAAGAAGCGTTCGCCCAGGCGCAAGTCGACGCTCGCGGGCTGGACCTGCTGGTCGACGTCGGCCAGCGGCTCGATAACGAGATCCCCGTCCGCGAGACGGTCGAGGATGTCGGCGTCCGACAGGATCATACCGAAACGACGGACTCCGGCCGGCTTAAAAACTCTCAAATCGCCGGCTGCTCACGGTGGTGGCGGACCGTCCCCGCACCACGTTCGGATCAACATATTCACTACCACCCATCACAAACCACGCCGTATGAGTACGGACGACGTCTCTCGGCGCACGTTCATGCGGACCGCTGGCGGGGCGGCCGCGGCCGCCGGAGCGGCGACGGCGACTGCGGGGACGGCAGCCGCACAGGAAGAAGAGCCGGACTGGCCGAGCGAGGCCGGCGGTGGGAACCTCGGCACGTACGAGGACGCCCGCGGCGAGGACGAAGTGACCGTCACGGTCGGGGCCGACGACGACGGGCTCGCGTTCGACGCCACGCTGTTGTGGGTCGATCCGGAGACGACGGTCACGTGGGAGTGGACCGGTGCCGGCGGCGCACACAACGTCGTCACCGTTGAGGGTGAAGCAGACCTCGACAGTGGCGACCCCGTCGACGACGAGGGCCACACGTACGAGTACGAGGTGACCGAGGAGGACGCCGGAATTACGTCCTACGTCTGTGCGCCACACGAGGGCGTCAACATGTTCGGCGGCATCGCCGTCGGCGACGACGTTCCCACCGTCGACGCCGGTGGCGGTGGGGCGGGGGGTGGCGTGTTCGTTCCACAGGGCGCTCGCGCGCTGGGAATCGCGACGTTCATCGCGATGGTGAGCACGCTCGGACTCGCGTTCGTCTTCATGAAATACGGCGGCACGATCACCCGGGAAGAGTAATCTCTCTCCTCGGGAGCTCCTTTACTTTTCTAAGAGGTCGCGATACGCGTCGACGTATCGATCCAACACCGCCTCGTGGTCGTAGCTCGCGAAGTCGCGGTCGAGCGAGCGGCGTTCGAGGTCGTCGACGGCGACGAACTCGTCGGCGAGCTCTGCCGGGCTCGTGACGAGCCGCCCGCGTTTGCGCCCCTCCACGAGCTCGTGTGCGCTGGAGTCAGCCTGATACTCGACGAGCGCGACACAGCCGCACGCGAGCGCCCACAGCAGCTCCGTCGCGAACGTCTCCCAGGTCGCCGTGGCGACGACGACGTGTGTTCCCTTACATAGCGCCACGCGTTCGCGGAGCGGCAGGGCGCCGAGGAACTTGACTCGGTCGTCGATCCGGAGATCGCTCGCCATCGACTCGATCCGAGCGCGCTCCGGCCCGTCGCCGACGACGGCGGCGGTCCAGTCGCGTCTGCGGAGCTCCGCGAGTCCGAGCAAAAACGTCTCGGCGTTGGCGTGGCGGTCCAGCCGTCGGGAGTAGACGGCGTCGAACCGGTCGTCGATATCGGCGTCGGCGACGAGATCGAAATCGATGCTCTCGGGGAGCACTCGCACGTCGGCTCCCGCGGCGCCGTACTCGCGGACCTGCGTCTTCGTCGTTCGAGAGGGCGTCGTGACTGCGTCCGCGCTTCGTGCGAGGAGGCGGTAGCGGCGCCGAGAATCCGCGGGATGGTCAGACCACCAGTCGACGACGACGGGCGTCCGCGACAGCGTCCCGGCCACCGTCGCGCCGAGTCCGGGTGTCGGCGGGGTGTTGACCGCGTGAACCACGTCCGGAGCGACCCGGCGGAGCGCAAGCGGGAGCCGGGCCGCGAACGCCGACGGCGACGGCTCCACGGTCACCGAGCGGTACGTGATCTTGTCCTCCTCGAAGGTGTCGTGGTCGCCACCCCACCAGCGGGCACAGAGCCACGTCACGTCGTGGCCGCGGTCGGCGAGCCCGCGGGCGACTCGTCGCGTCCGGGTCCGAGCCGGCGTCTCGCCATGGCCGGGAACGAAGAGCGAAACGAACGCGACGCGCATACGCCGACCGGACGATTGGGGCGAAGTAAAAAGACACGGCATCGTGGCGGGGACGCGGACGCTCCGGGCAGTGAGCCGAGCGGACCACGTCCCGAGGGCGGCGAGACCCGNCCGAACGGCTCCGGCACCCGAAATGGTTTCACACTACGGACGGAATCGGACCTCATGCACCGATACGATATCGAACGCTATCTCAACGTTCGCAGCGCCGGCGGGGCGGACCTGGGACCCGACGGACGGCTCTCCTTCCTGCTGAACACGACCGGCACCGGGCAGGTGTGGTCCCTCCGCGAGCCGCAGGGATGGCCCGAACAACACACGTTCTTCGAGGAGTCCGTCTCTTTCGTCGACTCCTCCCCCGAGCGCGCGGAGGCCGTCTTCGGCATGGACGACGGCGGTAACGAGCGCGCACAGCTGTACCTGCTCAACTACGAGTCCGGCGCGATCACGTCGCTGACGGCAATGCCCGACGCGAAACATCGCTGGGGTGGCTGGGACAGCGAGGGTGACCGCTTCGCGTTCGCCTCCAACCGCCGCGACGAGGCCGTTTTCGACGTGTACGTGCAGGGACGCACCGAGAGGGCCGAGGACGCGACGCTCGTCCACGAGGGTGACGGCTGGCTCTCCGTCGCCGGCTGGTCGCCGAGCGACGACCGGCTGATCGTCCACGAGGCGCAGTCGTCGTTCGACCACGACGTGTACACGCTCAATCTCGCGAGCGGCGACCTGATCCACCACACGCCACACGAGGGCGATACCCGGTACGGCAGCCCGGAGTGGGGACCGGACGGCGAGTCGATCTACCTCGTCACCGACCGCGACAGCGACACGCTTCGACTGGAGCGGCTCGACCTCGCGACCGACGATTTCACCGTCATCGCCTCCGGAGAAGACGATCCCAGCGAAGACGACGCGCCCGAAACGCCCGGCGGCGGCGACGGCTGGAACGTCGACGGCGTCGCGATCCACGAGGAGTCTCGCCGGCTCGTCTACTCGCGAAACGTCGACGGGTACACCCGGCTGACGGTCGGCGAGCTCGTCGGGCCGGACCGGATCGATCCCCTTCCCGAGCCCGAACTCCCCACTGGCGTCGCCGGTGGGGTGAGCTTCGGGCCAGACGGGGACCAGTTTGCGATCACCGCGACGGGAAGCGCTCACAACGCGAACGTCTACGTCGTCGATGCGACGACGGGCGAGACGGAGCGCTGGACCACCGCGTCGACCGCCGGAATCCCGCCGGAGACGTTCGTCGAGCCCGAGCTCGTCCACTACCCGACGTTCGACGGTCGACAGATCCCCGCGTTCTTCTCCGTGCCGGAGACGGAGACGCCCGACGGCGGCTATCCGGTCGTCGTCGACATCCACGGCGGCCCTGAGTCACAGCGCCGGCCCTCTTTCGCGTCCGTGAAGCAGTACCTCTTGAACAACGGGTACGCCGTCTTCGAGCCGAACGTCCGCGGCTCGTCGGGGTACGGAAAGGCGTACTCCGGGCTCGACGACGTCGAAAAGCGGATGGACTCGGTGGAAGACGTCCGGTCGGGCGTCGAGTGGCTCCACGACCATCCCGAAGTCGACCCCGACCGCGTGGTCGCCATGGGCGGCTCCTACGGCGGGTTCATGGTACTCGCGTCGCTGACGGAGCACCCCGAGCTGTGGGCCGCCGGCGTCGACATCGTCGGCATCGCGAACTTCGTCACGTTCTTAGAGAACACCGGCGACTGGCGCCGCGAGCTTCGCGAGGCAGAGTACGGCTCGCTCGAAGACGACCGCGAGTTCCTCGAATCGATCTCACCGATCAACAACATCGATCGGATCGACTCGCCGCTGTTCGTGCTCCACGGCGCGAACGACCCGCGGGTGCCTGTCGGTGAGGCCGAACAGATCGTCGAGGAGGTGCGCAAACAGGACGTCCCCGTCCGCAAGCTGATCTTCGACGACGAGGGCCACGGCTTCGCGAAGCTGGAGAACCGCATCGAGGCGTACCGCGGGATCGTCGACTTTCTCGCGGAGTACGTCTGATCGGGCGAGAACGAGCGTCACCCCCGCCGGAATGGGCGCGTCGTCCGGGTCTCCGAGGACACCCGCCTCGTTTTATCCGTCTCTTCCGTAAGGGTCGTATGAATTCGAACGAGCCGGGACTCGTCTCCGAGGACCGGTCGATCGTCGTGCGCGCCGCGTGGTTTCTCCTCGTCGGCTGGTGGGCGACCGGAGTCTGGCTGAGCGTCGCGTGGGTCTTCCTCGTCTTGATCGTCACGATCCCGATCGGGATCAAAATGATCAACATGGTACCGATGGTGTTGTCGCTGAAACCTCCAACACGAACGTATGTGAGTCGTTCTGGTGGGGGGACGGTTCGGTCGAGAGACCAGCGAAGCCTCCCGATTCGAGCGGTCTGGTTCGTCCTCGTCGGCTGGTGGGCGAGCGCGATCTGGATGGCTATCGCGTACGCCTTGACGCTCTCTATCGTCGGAATCCCCGTCGCGATCTGGATGTACGGGAAGCTTCCGGCGATCGTGTCGCTGTATCGGTACTGAGCCGCCGCCGTTTCATTTCGGCTACCAGTCCGGACCGAAATCCGGATTCAGCTGGCGATCGGTCCGACCGAGCGAGTCGATCGCCGCCACGTCTTCGTCGTCAAGCTCGAGCTCAAGGCTCGCCAGGTTGTCTCGAATGTGATCTTCTCCGGTCGCTTTCGGGATCGCGGTGACGCCCTTCTCGCGGAGCCACGCGAGACTCACCTGCGCCGCGCTGACGCCGTGCGTCTCCGCAATGGCGATCAGCTCCGGCTCGTCGAGGACGTGGCCACGGGCAAGCGGTGAGTAGGCGACCAGTTCGACGCCGTTGTCGTCGGCGTACTCGCGGAGCGCTTCCTGTCGGAGCAGGGGGTGCATCTCGACTTGGTTCGCGAACGGGGTCTCGCCGAGGGCGTCGGTCGCGGCGTCGAGGTGCTCCGGCTCGAAGTTCGAGACGCCGATCCGATCGATCAGCCCTTCGTCGCGAAGCTCGGCGAACGCCGGCAGCGTCTCCGCGGGGTCGTACTTCCCGGCCGGCCAGTGGACGTACATGAGATCGACAGAGTCGACGCCGAGCTTGTCGAGGCTCTCTTCGGTCGAGTCGATCACGTCTCCGGGTGCGAGCTGGTCTATCCACACCTTCGAGGCGAGAAACACGTCTTCGCGGTCGACGTCGGCTGCGGCGATTCCGTCCCCGACTGCGGCCTCGTTGCCGTATATTTGGGCGGTGTCGACGTGGCGGTACCCCGCGTTCAGCGCGGTCCGCACGGATTCAGTACACTGCGCGGGGTCGTCGTTCTCCCACGTGCCGAGTCCGAGCATCGGCATCCCGTCGCGGGCCGGCGCGTCGACCTGCTGGTCTCGTTGTGACATGTACCGGGCTACGGGGGTGTGCCGAAAATCGCTTGCGGTCGCGGCGGGCGAGTCGCTCTCGCGCGACTTCGGCTCTCGCTACTCGACAGGCTCTGTCTCGTCCGCTTGCAACCCGTCGACGAGCCGCCGGAGCGTCACGAGCGGGTACTGGCCGGGTGCGGTCGCGTTTGCGGGGTCGACGGGCGCGTACCCGATCCGGGAGCCGTACACCGGCGTCACGGCGCGGGTGTGTCGTCCGGCCTCACCCATACACATCGTCGCGACGCGATGGCCGGCCGCGGTCGCCTCGTGAGTCGCTTCGATCATCGCCAGGGCGTCGTCTCTCGCGGTTGCGGTCGTCGCCAGCTTCCCCACGTCGCCCTCGCTCGCGGCGTCCGCCAACAGCTCACCGAGCGTCTCGGGCTCGGGCGTCGATTCGAAGTCGTGGATGGAGACGACCACGTCGACGCCATCCTCGCGAGCGGTCTCACGGAGCGCGGTCGCGTGGGATTGCTCTCCCTCCGGCGCGTTTCCGCGAAGCGCGGCAAGCTCGATGTCGACCGCTTCGACCGACTCGTGGACGACGGCCGACGAGAGCGCGTCGAACCTGTCGAGGCTGTCGGCCTCGCCGCCCTCCCACGCGGCGCGGTTCGTGACGAGTAACGGAAGCTCGCCGTCGTAGTCGTCGAGCTGTGCGAGCGGGTCCGCCGCCAGGTCCAGCCGGAACTCCACGGCGTCTGCGTCCTCGCGAGCCCGCGGCTCCTCGGTGAGGTCGGCCGTGCTCGCGGTCAGGACGAACTCCTCGAACATACGCGGGCGTTCCGCGGCCGGGGACTTAGCTGTGCATGTCCGCCGGACGCCGGTTATACAATGGGTGGCGTAAACGCTCTCAGGCGACGAGACCGTCTTCGGCTTCGAGCAGCTCGTGATACCGGTTGCGAATAGTCACTTCGGAGATGTCCGCGACCTCGCTGACGGCGGCCTGTGTCGTCTTCTCGTTCGTGAGCAGCGCCGCGGCGTAGACGGCGGCGGCCGCGAGGCCGACCGGCGACTTCCCGGAGTGAACGCCCTTCTCTTTGGCGTTGCGCAGGAGGNTCTTCGCGCGCATCTCGGACTCCTCGGAGAGCTCGAGGTCGGAGGCGAACCGGGGGACGTACTGCTCGGGGTCGGCCGGTTTCACTTCGAGCTTGAGCTCGCGGACGACGTAGCGGTACGTCCGGGCGATCTCGGCCTTCTCGACGCGGGAGACGTCGGCGATCTCGTCGAGGCTGCGGGGGACGCCGGCCATCCGCGCGGCGGCGTACACACAGGAAGTCGAGACGCCCTCGATGGAGCGGCCAGGGAGCAGATCCTCATCGAGCGCGCGGCGGTAGATGACGGAGGCGGTCTCGCGGACGTTGTCTGGGAGGCCCTGCGCGCTGGCCATGCGGTCGATCTCGCCGAGCGCCTGCTTGAGGTTGCGCTCCTTGGAGTCGCGGGTACGGAACCGTTCGTTCCACTTGCGAAGCCGCTGCATCTTCTGGCGCTGGCGGGCACCGAGCGACCGGCCGTACGCGTCCTTGTCGCGCCAGTCGATGTTCGTCGAGAGCCCCTTGTCGTGCATCGTGTTGGTCGTCGGGGCGCCCACGCGGGACTTCTCGTCCTTCTCGCGGGAGTCGAACGCGCGCCACTCCGGGCCGCGGTCGACGGAGTCCGCCTCGACGACGAGTCCGCAGTCGGCACAGACGCTCTCGCCGTGCTCCTCGTCGTTGATGACGTTCCCGTCACACTCCGGACAGCTCAGCGTCTCGTCGGTGCGTTCCGATTCGTCTTTCGTCTCCGTTCGGGAGCGACTCCCCCGTGTGTGTAGTCGTTCACTCATAGCTATCTGTCTCCTGGGAACTGAAGGCCGCCCAAGAGCGATCTTGTCCGATAAACGGTGGAACATAACTTAAAACGACCGGAACGCGTCGCCGACAAACCGACAAAAGAACACGATCTATCACGCGTTTTCGATGAGTACGCCGATCGATCGGTGTCTCCGTCCTCGCCGATCGAAACGCTTGGGCGGCTGGCGGTCCGACGGACTGGTAATGAGCGCTTCTCGCGAGCCGACTGACACGCTTCGCGTCGTCTCGCTCGCACCGAGTGCGACCGCCACGGTCGTCGCGCTCGGCGCCGCCGACACCCTCGTCGGTGTCACCCGTCACTGTGACCCGCCTGCAGACGCCGGCTCGAACCATGACACCACACCCGTCGCCGTCGGCGGCTGGCTCACCCCTGATCTCGACCGCGTTGCGGCGCTTGATCCCGATGTTGTCCTCACGAGCGACGACCTGCAGGCAGACTTGGCCGACGACTGTCGCGAGCGGGGCTTCGACGTTCGCCACGAAGAACCCGCCACGCTCGACGGGGCAGTCGCGACATTCGCCGCCCGCGGCACGGATGTCGGCAGATCGGCGGCCGGCGAGCGACTCGCGGTCGACTCCCGCGATCGACTCGATCGCATTGCCGACGCGGTCGCGGACCGCCCCCGCCCGACCGTCTACTGCGAGGAGTGGTCCGATCCGCCGATGGCCGCCGGAAACTGGGTTCCCGACGCCGTGCGCGCCGCTGGCGGTCGGTACCCCTTTGTCGCCGCGGGCGACCGCTCTCGTGAGGTCGATCTCGAAACGGTCGAGGCCGCGAATCCGGACCACGTCGTCGTCCACGTCTGCGGTCACGGCGACCGCGTCGATCCGGCGACCGTCGAGGGGCGGGAGTGGGATGTCGACGCGCCGGTTCACGTGATCGACGACTCGCTGTTAAACCAACCGAGCCCCGCACTCATCGACGGCGTCGAACGGTTGGCTGGGCTGTTGCATCCCGAATGCTATTCGTAACTGGACGCCAACGCTTCGATATGCGAATCGGCGTCGGCAGCGGGAACCCGGTGAAGCGACGCGCGGTCGAACAGGCGCTCGAGTCGGGACGCGAGGAGGCGTCGGCAGACGGTTTTGACTCATCGGACGAGTGTTATCTATCGGCCGATCTCGGGCCGGTCACGGTCGAGCCGGTCTCCGTCTCCTCCGGCGTAAGCGAACAGCCGATCGGCCACGCCGAGACGATCGCCGGCGCGGAGAACCGAGCCGACGCCGTCCTCGATGCGGACGAGTACGACCTCGCCGTCGGGATCGAAGGCGGCGTCGCCCGCTTCGAGGGCGCCGACGGACGATTCCTCGTTATGTGGGCGGTCGTTTCCGACGGCACTCGCGCCGGCCGAGGCGCCGGCCCGAGCCTGGAACTCCCGGCTCCTATCGCCGCCCGAATCGAGAACGGTGAGGAGCTCGGCCCCGTGATGGACGACGTGCTTGACGCCACTGGAACCGCGAGGCGTGGCGGCGCCGCCGGGGCATTCACGAACGGCCGGGTTGACCGCGCGGACGCCCTCACAACGGCTGTCGCCGGCGCGCTCGGCCCGTTCGTCTCTCTGCTGTAGTGAACCTCTTACACTACACCCCGCCGTACAGAACCGTGTCGCTCGAGGCGCTCCGTCGGTGTTCGGGGATCGTACCGAATCATCCAGCGTTGACCCCCCTCGTCGACGGCTGTCGCCTCCAATGAAGAGCGAAATCACCTGACCGCAACGTGTTAACCCGGTCTACCAACCGTCTTATGCTATGTGGTGTGCTGTATAGAGATATGAGTACGGTACAACTTGACTCGGTCGGCGCCGACACCACCGGCCTCTCCGCGAAACAGGCACGAATCCTGCGATACCTCCGCGAGAATGCGGCCGACCGGACGTACTTCAAATCCCGGCTGATCGCCGACGAGCTCGACCTCTCGGCCAAAGAAGTCGGCGCGAACATGGCCGCCGTCGCCGACGCCGCGACGGAGATTGACGTCGAAAAATGGGGGTACTCGTCGGGAACGACGTGGATGGTCACCGTCTGACGGGGCGTTTCCGACGGCTCTAGGGATCGTACGCGACGAGATCCGCTGCGTCGTCGGCGAACGCCACGGTGTCGGCATCGAAGGAGTCCGCGTACCGAACGACGAGGGTGAGCAGCCGTTCCGGCTCCGTCAGCGTGTAGCCGTCCGTTCGGTCGAGGAGCTCGGCACCTTCGAGGCCGGCCGCCGCGGCGCTTATCATCGGTCGGGAGACATCGAGGTCGGCGGCCAGCGCCGCGCCGGTCGCGTCAGGGGTCCGTAACAGCGCGAGTATCATTCCACGGGTCGTCTCCCGTCGGAGATATCCGAGCGCGCGTTTGTCGAGGTCGTCGAACCGGCCCGCGGGGAAGTACCGGCGATAGTCGGCGTCTTTTGCCGACTCGATCTCACCGGCGTCCACCAGCTTTCGGAGGTGATGCTGTGCTTCTCCCGTCCCGAGTTGGAGGTCGTCGCGGAGCTTCGAGAAGTGGGCACCGGGGGTCGTCGGGACGTACCCGCGGATCGCCTCGCGGGTTTCGTTGGTGTCGTCTCCGGCGTCGGCGCTCGCGGATCCGACGAACGGGGCAGCGGCTCCGACGGCAGCGAACCGTCGAAGCGTGTCGCGCTTTCGCCCGTCGAACCCGTCTGTCACAGCGATCAATAGTCGTTCACTCGACAAAAACACTTCGTTCGGGACGGAACCGGCAGGTTTCGACCTGACCGCTCGTTCTCGCCCCTCGGTTAGGTCTCTCGTTCGACCTCGCCGTCGACCTCCTCTTCGTCCATCTCTTGGATGACCTCGTCGGCCGACTTGATATCGGCGCCGGCGCCGCCGGCCTTCACGGCCTCTGCCTCTTTTTCGAGCTCTTCGACGTCCATCTCGGCGGCCTTGTCGATCTGGCCGAGGATCTCGTCGATGTTGTCGAGCCCGAGCATCTTCCGGGTGTCGTCGTCGAACTCCTGTCCTTCGAGCCCCTCCATCTGTTGGACGTCAGAGCCGGAGAGGGCCTTGCCGTAGCGACCCACCAAGCTGGTGAGCTCCTGCGGGAGGACGAAGGTGGTGGACTCGCCTTTCCCGATCTCTTCGAGGGTTTCCATCCCGCGCTCGATGATGGCGCGCTCGCCCATCGACTCGGCGGAGCGGGCGCGGAGGACGGTCGAGATGGCGTCACCCTGCGCTT
>SL_4KL_010_BRINEDRAFT_10000766_pt1 | contig 17025 bp, 19 predicted proteins | sample SodLak_010_BRINE_2_FD_10664 | JGI IMG/M metagenome (IMG submission 10664)
GTTGCACAGGTCCAACTCGGCGGGGAAGACGTGTTAGTCGTGACCCCGACCAGGACGGTCGTCTACCGCGCGGACGGGCTGCTGTCGGACGAATCGATCGAAACCTACGACCACGATGCCGAACGGCTCGATCTCTCGGTCGGCCGACGCAAGGCCAAACTCACCCTCGATTACGGGCTCGACGGGAGCGAGACGCTGGCGTTTCCTGCCAAACGCGTCGAGGGTGTGCTCCATCCCATGCTGGCAGGGATTATCAACGCCGCAGGCATCACCGAACCTGGCGAGACCGTCCACAAGACGTTCCGGTTTAGCGAACTCACACTCATTGTCACCAGCAACCGTGTCATCAAACACATCGGCTCGGCCGTCTGGGACGAGGATTTCGAGGCCTTCGAGTACAGTGGGCTGACCGACGTCGACTTCGAGGAGGGAAGCGTGGCCACCTCGATTGTGCTGACACATAATGGCCGACAGAACCGGTTCAAGACGCCGAACGAGGACGCCAGAGCCGTCCGCGAGGCCATCGTCGAGGCGGTCTGTACGTTCCACGGCGTAACGAGCATCCAGGAGCTACGGGAGGCGATGGCCGATGGCGATGACGCCGACGGCGAGGCTGTCGATCGCCTCGATTTCGGCGATGGACCCGACCCACTCAGCGCGGAACCAGGAGAGCTGGAATCGACACCGGAGAATTCGACGCAAGGGGACGATCTATCGGCGGGCGATGACCTGGCTGCCGTGCTCGATGCAGACGACCAGGGCCACGACACCGAGACGGGCCAGACGGCCGACAGCGACCACGAACCTGAGACGGCAGCAGTTGACCAACAGCCCGACAGTACCGACCCAGCCGTCCAGTCAGCAACAGCAGCCGAGCAGCCAGCGGCACCAGCCGATGCGTTCGAGGGGTCACCGTTCGAATCAGCTGGCCCAGTCGACGAAACAGATCTGTCAGTCCAGATCGCCGCGCTCACCGAAACCGTCGAAGCCCAACAACAGCAGCTTGATCGCCAGGCGGAACTGCTCGAAACGTTGATCGAAGAGCTTCGACGCGGCCGGTAGGCACTGCCTACTCCTCACGGCCAAGTACTTTTTTGATACACGACGAGCCGAACGGTCCTAACTCGCCCGACTCAAACGTAACAAAGTGGCCGTTCGACACACCGGTTCCACAGCGTCGGCACTCGAATTCTCCCTCGCGGACGACAACCTGGCTCTCGAAGCGGACGAAGGTGCCACCTCGGCGTGTCCGGAGCCGCCCGCCCTCCCGGTCGATTACGCCGCGTTTGTCGGCAGTGTCCAGGATCTCGCGAGTGAGCGTTGGATTAGTAGTGACGGTCTCAAGGCGGTCGATCGCTGCCGCAAGGTCGAGTTCCTCTGTTTCGAGGTGGGCCAACAGCTCGACGCCGAGTTCAACGGTCTCTTGTCGGCTCCTGACTCTCGCATCGGCATTCTCCGTCGACTCAGTCACAAGGGAGAATTTCGACGCAGCCTACATAATCGTTCGTCCCCTTCGACCACAAGACGTATTTCGTTTCCGTCAATCTGACAGGTATGCAGCGACGACTGTTTGCCGGCGGGCTCACTCTGCTTGGGGTTACGGTTGCGGCATGGCTCATCTCGCCGGCGGTCGCTATCGGTGCTTTTGAGGGGTTGGCCAGCGCGCCGCTGGCGTTTGCTGCCGTTCTCGCATTTATTGCAGTTGTCCGTCCGTTCGTTGCGTGGCCCACACTGATGTTGCCGATCGCCGTCGGCTACGCCTACGGGCTGGCCGGACTCCCGCTTGCCGTGGCCGCGCTCGTTGCCACGAGCCTCCCGCCGTACTGGTTTGGAATCTCCGCTGCAGGAAGTGGTCGACTCACCACCGCCGGCGAGCGACTGCTCACCGAAACCGGCGGCGTTCGTGGGGTGGCCTCGGCGCGGCTGTTTCCGGTGCCCTCTGATGCGATTTCGGTCGCAGCAGGTGCGGTGGGCGTTCGGTTGCGGCCGTTTCTCGGTGGCACGCTGTTTGGTGAACTGCCGTGGGCGATTTTGGGTATCCTTGCTGGCAGTTCGGTCGATCGACTCTCGACTGGTGATCTCTCGAGGGCAGTCGACCCGTGGCTGATTGCGGGGATGACTGCTCTAGCGATTCTCCTGCTTGCCGGGCCGAGCTATCGGTTCGTCTTGAACCAGAAGTCCTCTACCGCTGCCGTTGAGTAGCCCAGTTCGGTGCTTACTGGTCTTTGGGCGATTCGAGAACTCCTTCGACGGCGTCGGTCACCGAGGAGTGGTCATCCTGGATCGACCCCGCTGTGACGAACTCGAAGCGCGCACCGCCGGCGTCACTCTCAGTTAGCCGGACTGTCCAGCCGTGGGCCTCGGCGACCGACGCAACGATCGCCAGTCCGAAGCCGGTGCCGTCGTTGCCGGAGTAGCCGTGGTCGAACACCGCCTCGCGCTCGGATTCGGGGATTCCAGGGCCGTCGTCGGCAACATAAAAGCCGTCGTCGATGGGACCAACCTCGACAGTCAGGCTCTCGCCGCCGTGTTCGATGCTATCGCCGGGCTCCGTCCGACTGCTCGTGGAACCATGTTCGACGCTGTCGTCGGCCAGCGGCCGACTGCTCGTGGAGCCATGCTCCACACTGTTCCGAAACAGATTCTCGAAGACGTGTCGGAGTTTGTCGGCATCAGCCTGGACCGTCGGCTCGTCAGAGACGACCAACTCCGCTTTACTCGTCTCGACGCCCGCCCAGCAGTCGGCTGCAATCGATTCGATACAGACTGACTCTGTCTCCTCGACAAACGTTCCGTCACGAGCGAGTACGAGCACGTCTTCGATAATCGATTCCATCCGGTCGTGGTTCTCGGCGACCGTCTCGAAATGTTCGTCATCGCCGGTTTCCTGCGCGAGATTGAGATGGCCCGCCGCGACGTTGAGCGGATTTCGGAGGTCATGGCTGGCGACGCTGGCGAACTGTTCGAGCTGTGCGTTCTGGCGTTCGAGTCGCGCCTCGTAGCCGTGGCGTTCGATTTCGTAACCGAGCCACGTGGCAAGCGTCTTGACCGTCGACTGCTGGGCTCCCAACACCAGTTGCTGTTCGGGTTCTTCGCCGCCGAAACAGAGCGTCCCGAACAGTTCGCCGTCGACGACGATCCGCGCACCAACATAACACCGCAGCCCGAAATGCTCGAAGGCCGGATCGTCGTCCCACCCTTCTTCAGGAGCATTGCCTACAACCGTCGGCTCGTCGCTTGCGATTGTTCGTCGGCAGTAGGTCCGTTCGAGCGGATCGCTCGCGCCTGGTTGGATCGCCTCGTGGTCACCGACCGCAGCAATTATTTGCTGTGTGTCGTCGTCGATTCGAGTCACATAGCCCAGCTGATACTCGAGATGCGTCGAGCCGATATCGAGCACCGATTGGAGTTTCGACCGCAGATCCGTGCCTTCTGCAGCGATTTCGTTGTAAAGCCGTTCCAGCGTCTCGGCCGATCGCTCGATCTGGTCTTCCAGCGTTCGTCGTCGCGTCACGTCGCGCTGGATGCCGACGAACTGCTCAACAGTCCCGTCGGCGTCGGTGACTGGTGTGATAATCTGGTGGGCGACGTACTCCTCGCCAGGTTTCGTTTCGTTAACGACCTCCTCTTCCCACACCGTGCCGTCGAGGATTGCATCCCACAGCTCCTGGTAGTAGCTCTCGTCCTGTTGGCCGGATTTGAGAATTCGTGGCGTCTGACCGATCGTTTCGGCTCGCGAGTAGCCGGTAAGCTCTTCAAAGGCCGGATTGACATACTCGATCGTCCCCTCGGTGTCGGTGATCAGAATTGCGTCGGCCGCGTGCTCGACGGCGTTGCCGAGCCCCTCACGAGTTGGCAGCCGACGGCGTTCAGCCAGGACATCTTTCAGGCGACCGGCCAGCCCCTCGGGTAGCGAGCAGTCAGCCGGAACGTAGTCGCTGACACCCGCAGCTGTCGCCTCGCTGGCCAACTGCTCCGAGCCGTCTTCGACCACCAGGACAAACGGGAGCTCGAAATCGCGATCGCGAACGCGCTCACAGAGTGCAATCCCGTCAGTATTGGGGAGGTCGTACCGACTCACCACGCAGTCGGCCGCCGACAGCGATGCCAACAGCGACTCACCGCTCTCGATCCCATGGACCTCGACCGAATCGAGGGCTGTCGCGAGCCGTGTGGTTTCGGCTTCGCGCCGCTGGTCGTCGCCGTCGACGTACAACACAGCCGTCTCCGACGGTGGGATTCCGGAGGGCGGCGACCGTTCGTCGTGTGGGGTGTTCGGAGCCGAACGATCCCTACTCATTACATATTCTTTCCTGAAAATACACCCTAAACCGTCGGGGCACTTCTCATCTGATGAGAATACAGTCTTTTTATATTGTCTGTTGTGCCAATCTGTGTCTGCACGCGTCGCGGTCGGCTGTCGAAACTCACAACCCGACGCCTCCGAGTCACGTTTGGCGGCTAGGCCTACTGTAGAAGCGACTCGCCGGTCATCTCGGCGGGCTGGTCGAGAGCCAGCAACTCGAGTAGGCTCGGCGCCAGATCACAGAGCGCACCGCCCGACCGGAGGCTGCGACCGCCATCGTCACCCGCAGGCGACAGATAGATCACCGGCACCGGGTTGAACGTGTGAGCGGTATGCGGATCGTCCGCGGTCCCCATATCGTCGGCGTTGCCGTGGTCGGCGGTGATCAGCGCGTGACCGCCTGCGTCCTGGATCGCCTCGACGAGTCGGCCCAACTGTTCGTCGACGGCCTCGACAGCCGCGATGGCGGCCTGGTAGTCACCGGTGTGACCGACCATATCCGGGTTGGCGTAGTTGATGACCAACAGGTCAGGATTGTCGGATTCGATCACAGAGATGGCCGTATCAGTGACTTTCGGGGCGTTCATCTCGGGTTGGAGATCGTAGGTCGGCACGTCCGGGCTTTTGACGATCTCGCGGCGTTCGCCCTCGAATTTGACCTCTTGGCCGCCGTTGAGGAAGTAGGTAACGTGTGCATACTTTTCCGACTCGGCCAATCGGAGCTGCGTAAGATCGGCATCCGAGACGACCTCACCGATAGTGTTTTCGGGCTGGTGGGGTGGGTAGGCCACTGGTAACCCGAACGTTTTGTCGTACTGCGTTAACGTCGTCAGCTGAATATCCGGCGGCTGGGTGTCGATCTCCCAGACCGGGTCGAGATCAGCGAGCATCCGTACCAGTTGACGGGCGCGGTCAGCGCGGAAATTGATGAAAATCACTGCATCGCCGTCGTCGAGCGCCGGCTCGCCCGCAATGAGCGTTGGTTCGACGAACTCGTCGGTCTCGCCGCGTTCGTAGCCTGCTTCAACCGCCTCAACTGCTGTCTCGGCTGTGTGGTCAGCATCGCGCTCGACGATTGCGCGGTAGGCCCGATGGGTTCGATCCCAGTTTTCGTCCCGATCCATCGCGTGGTACCGCCCCGAGACGGTCGCAATGTCGCCGGTTCCGTACTCTTCGACCAACTCGGCGACGTCAGCGAGATGGCCTGCACCGGATTTCGGTGCAGTATCCCGACCGTCGGTAAAGGCGTGAGTGACCGCCTCAATGTCGCGGTCGCCGGCGAGTTCGATGAGGGCTTCCAGGTGGCTGATATCGGAGTGGACGCCGCCATCGCTGACCAGCCCCATTAGATGAACGCGACCGTCATGGTCGGTGGCGTACTCGATGGCGGCGTTGATCGCCTTATTCTCCCGAAAGCTGCCGTCGTCGATTGAGTCGGCGATTCGTGTGTAGGACTGTTTGACAACCCGGCCCGCGCCAATGTTGAGGTGGCCGACCTCGCTGTTGCCCATCTGGCCCTCGGGCAGCCCGACCGCGCGGCTGTGGCTCTGGAGGGTACTAAAGGCCCCTGTCTCGCGGAGTCTATCGAAGTTCGGAGTCTCGGCCGCACGCACGGCATCGAGATGGTCGTGGTCGCCGAGTCCCCAGCCGTCAAGTACGATAAGCGCGCCTCGCATGGGTGGATGTCGCCGCCCCGCCTAATTACCTTTTGTTCATTCAGTCGACGCTGAGCCCCTGCGAATCGGACAGTTATTATCTCCTCCGTGTGACTGTTCGACAACCCACGGTATGGAACGACGGTACAGAGCCGAGCTGTCGGAGTGCCATCCGGCCATTGAGACTGCACTTCGAGAGACGCTGCGGGACGACGAGCAGTTCATCCTCGCGCTGCAGACGACGGACCGATTCATTCGACGCGACACGCGGGTAGTCGTTACCTCCCAGCGAGTCGTGATCGTTTACTCGGGGTTTCTCGATATTCGAATCCAGGACATCCCACTGGACGAGATCGAATCCGTCGAGACCGACCGCTCGGGGTCGGGGCTACCCAAACTCGAAATTAGGACGACGCGCTCGACCAAGCGGTTCGATATCAAAACGCCGCCGACCGACTTTGTCGATACGCTTCGGGAGGGACGCGACGAAACCGCCGATGGGGTTAGCTGGGAGTAACACGCGTTCCAAACTGGTTTGATCCATCGGGACAACCATCCACCAATGGCAGATCATCAGCGACCAACGCTTCGTCGGCCGATCCCACGACGGTACGCCGAATCGTATCTGTCGGACGGGCCGAGTTTGGTCGCGCTGCTCGTGGTCACGTCAACGGCGTTTTTGATCGGCGTACGCTTTTATATTGAGACGCTGCCCGAGGTGCCCACGCTGTTGTGGCCCTTTTATACGGATTCGCCCACCGCGCTCGCGTTGGCGACGCTGTCGCTGGCGACGCTACTGCCGAACGTGGGTAACCGGCTCAACAAGGCTCCAACGAATCGCCCGCTGGCGTATCTCCACACGCTGGCGTTCGTCTGGCTCGTGAAATACGGGCTGTGGACCGCCATCGCGCTCAACCGGCGAGCCGATCTGTATTTCGGACTCAGCGGGAGCGCGCTCTACGACTACTGGTTTATTATCGGCACCCACCTGTTGTTCGTCGTCCTGGCGTTCGGGATTCTCCACTACGGTCGGACCACGCGCGGGGCGCTTGGGGTCTCACTACTGCTTTTAGTTATAAATGATCTACTCGACTACAGCTTCGGCTACCACCCACCGCTGCGCTACGAACCGGGTCTGTTCTTGCCAGTTGTGACTCTCGGACTGTCGATCGGTGTGGTCGCGCTCGCGGCGTTCCAGTTCGACAGACTCAAAGCCGACTGAGTGAGTTCCGAATACCCCCACGGTAGACAACGTTTTATCCGCGCTGGCGTAACCCCTTGTATGGATTCGGCGGTACTCTTGGATCTGCTCGGCAACGAGAACCGTCGACGCATTCTTCGACTGCTCTCGCAGAAACCCTGTTACGTTACTGAGATCAGCGAGTATCTCGGTGTCAGCCCGAAAGCAGTCATCGACCACCTCCGCAAACTCGAGGAGGCAGGGCTCATCGAGAGCCGAACCGACGACCAGCGGCGCAAATACTTCCATATCACGCGGAGCCTCCGCCTTGAGGTCGACGTCTCACCGCACAGCTTCGGAGCCAAAAGCGCGTATCCTGCCAGCTCGACGTTGGATATGTCCGGGCGATGTCCGCATCTCTCGCTGGAGGAAGCCGCCACAAACGGCAGCGGGAGCACGGAACCTGACCACCGGTCGGATATCGCAGAGCTGGCCGCCGAGTTCGGTCGGCTTGACTCGTTGGATCGCGAGCTCTCATTAGCCCAGCGGTGGGTCCACGGCCGGCTGACCGAAACGCTTGACGAACTCACAGCGGAAACGGGGATCGATGCCGACTGCCGGTTTTACGCCAAGATTCTTGCGGCGATTGCCGAAACTGACGGTCGAACAACCCAGATCACCGAGCAGTTGACTGCTCCACCACAGGTCGTCGAGAAAGCACTTTCGCGGCTCAGCCGGTCCAACGTCGTCGACTTCAACGGCGACCGGTGGGAAATTCGCTAAATTTCTTGGGTGAGCCCCGCACGGAGGTCTCGCCCGAAGTAGTGACCGACAACGCCAACTCCAGCCCCCAGGACGACGCCAACACCGCCAAACAGCAGGCCGTACTCCTGGAAGAACTGCATCCCAACCGGCAGCACACCAGTTGTCAGAAGACTGACTGCGAAACTCAGTCCAACAATGCTCCCGCCTGCGAGTGCGGTTTCGAGATATCGACGCTGACTGGCGATCAGCCCGGTCAGAAACGTCGCGGTGAGAAGTCCAACGAGCGAGCCAACCGTTCCGACGAACGGGACCGCCCCACCGATTCCGACGCCGAGGCCGATCACGATCGCCGACAACAGAAACGCCTTTAGCGAGAACAGATCGGCGAGCCGACCGCCCGATTCGTCCGTCGGCGTCTCCGCTAAGCTGGGCGATTCGTCGGCGTCGGTGCCCTCGGTACTGATCCCGTCGATGGCTGTTTCTTCGGAACGTCCCATAGCACAGTTATCGTGGTCGGGCTGTTTGGCTGTTGTGCCACGCAGTCAGCGCGAAAGGGTGGTTTCAAGTCGGCCGATGGGCAACCCTGCGATATGAATCCAGGCGACCGCATCCAACTTACCCACGGCGGCGTCGAAAACGAGGGCGTGCTCATGCCCTCCTCGACGGCCGACCATATCGTGGTGAAACTCGACGGCGGCTACAACATCGGTGTCGACCGCGAGGAGGCGACCGTAGAGGTCCTCGAGACAGACGTGTACGATGTCGATGACAACGACGAGGCTGACGACCACAGCGTCTCGGAGATCGAGTTCGGCGACGATCTGCCGACGATCTCGCTCATCTCAACCGGCGGGACGATTGCCTCGACCGTCGACTACCGAACCGGCGCGGTTACCGCCCAGTTTACCGCCGAAGACGTGCTCCGCGCGGTTCCCGAACTCGCCGGCCGAGCCAACTACCGGGGACGCGTCGTCGCCAACATCCTCAGCGAGAACATGGACCCCTCGATCTGGCAGCGACTCGCTCGCGCGGTCCACGAAGAGATCGACGCCGGTGCGGACGGGGTGGTCGTCATGCACGGGACGGACACGATGCAGTATTCGGCCTCCGTGCTCTCGTTTATGTTGGATACGCCGGTTCCAATCGTCTTTACCGGGAGCCAGCGGTCGGCCGACCGCCCCTCCTCCGATAACGTGATGAACGCGGTCTCGGCGGTCGAAGCTGCCAAAGCCGACTGCGCAGAGGTCTTGGTCTGTATGCACGCCGACGCCAGCGACACTGACTGCGCTCTCCACCGCGGAACGCGCGTCCGCAAAAACCACACCTCACGGCGAGACGCCTTTGAGACGGTCGGCAACAAGCCACTGGGCACGATCGACTACGAGGCCGCAGCTGTGGAGGGCGAAGCTGGCGCGGTTGCCGAGGCGGCCATCGAGTTCCGTCGAGAGTACACCGAACGCGGCACAGTCGAGTTGGCGCTTCACGACGCCCTCGAATCGGAGGTCGAACTCGTCAAATTCACCCCTGGGATGGACCCAGCAGCGTGGGCGTATCTGGATGACAAAGCCGGCGTCATCATCGAAGGCACTGGACTGGGCCACGTCCACACTGAGCTTATTCCGCGTATCCAGGAGCTGGTCGACAACGGTACGGTCGTCGCCATGACGAGCCAGTGTCTCGAAGGCCGCGTCTGTGACCGTGTCTACGATACGGGCCGAGACCTGCTTGATGCCGGTGTTGTCGAAGCGGGCGATACCCTACCTGGGACCGCAAAAATCAAACTCATGTGGGCGTTGGCAAATCTCGACGCCCCACGCAAGGCGATGACGCAGTCGGTGGCTGGCGAACTCACCGAGGAGTCCCAGCCCTGGCGGTAGTCACTGGCTAGTTATATACTCGAACTTAGAAACCGGAGCGTTCATTCGGCTTAGCGAACACGGACAGGTATGGCACTCTCGGCTCTCGGTGTTCCGTTGGTTACGTCGACGTTTATCAACCGACCGATCGACATCGTGATTTTTCTCATCGTACTGGTGCTCTCTGTCTGGATATTTCGTGACGCGGTTGGTCGCGGGAAGTCAGTATTTGTCGCCGCAGGCTGGGCCGTTGCCGGGATTATTCTACCAGCGATTACCCACTTTGCGTACCTGTATCTCCGACTCAAATCCGAGGGAAGTCTCAGCGGACCGCCCGTGAACAACTCGGAGTGAACCTACTCAGTTTCTGTTGGTAGCATCACAACTGGTCGCTGGCTTTTGGCCATCAACGAACTCCGGACGCCCCCAGCGAGCAGGTCGAACCACGCACTGCTGCCGCGCGAACAGAAGACGATAGCAGAGGCCTCGGCGGCGGTTGCTGCATCGATAATCGTCTCCGAGATCTCCTCGCCGCGATATGTTTTTGTCTTGACGGCCATTCCGTCAGCGTCAGCCAGCGATTCGAACCGATCGAGTACGGCCGACCCGCGCCCGTCGTCCGTCTCGGTACGGACGTGGATCACCACCGGATGCGTCGATACCGGAGCGACATGATCGACGAGCGCACTGTAGGTCGACTCGGCGTCTGCTTTGTCTGCCAGTGGCACGAGCGGACGAGCCAGCAACTCATCAGCCATGAGCTAGCCCTCCTGGTCGTTGTGTCTCGGTTTCCATACTGAGCGTTCGAACAGCAGTGACATAACCGTACTGTCAGAAAGAGCGTCTTCCCGCAACGATCTCCCGCAGTCGCTCGGTCGACTCGGTATCGAACCAGAGCCGCCGACGCCACCAGGGCCCCTTGCCCGAGTCGTTTGAGAGTTCGGTGACGACTCTGCTTGCGGTTGCCCCACTGTCTGGTGAACTCAGGGGGACCGCCCGATCAAACAGCTGTGAGTCATCAGTGCCGACCACCAGCACCTTGGCGTCGAACGGCTCACGCTTGCAGTGGGCGTTGCTGGCCACCGGCTGACGATCCTCGGGCGCCAGTGCCTCACAGGCTGCGGTATCGTAGACGCGATCAACTCGGAACTCGCCGATGAGGTAGGCTCCCCACTCGGGGGCGACCCACTCGACCGGCGGGCCAATATCGACGCCTTCCGGTGGTTCGTGTCGGCTGAGGGTGGCATAAAAGTAGAGCGAATCGCCCGGATCGAGCTCGGAGAGCGGCCCGGCTTTCACACCGTGTTCGTCACCATAGGTGTACTGCGAACAGCGCGGATAGCCGGCAAACTCGGGGTCGAGATGGACAGGCAGCTGGCGGATCTCGTCGTCAACCGAAAACGGCAGTTCGGCGAGTTCGGCGAGGAGATCGCCGTAGGAAGCCACTGGTTCGGCGGTTGGCTCGCGTTCGGGGATCGGGAGATACATGAAGCTCCCGTCGGGATAGATCGGCCCGCGAAACCCCGGCAGGTTCGTGTTGGCGGCGACGTTAATCGCGATTGCATTGCTCACAGTAGGAAGTGGCTACTCGGCGTCCGGTTCGGTTTCGGTCGGGATCTCTGTGGGTGGTGCCTCCGGCGGCGACAGCGACCGTTGGAACTCGTCGTAGATCTCGATCTCGTTGTCGATCTCGTACTCGATTTCTCTGGCCGTCTGGTTGCTCTGGAGTCGACCATCCCCGATCGGATCGGCAGTTGCTTCCCAGCCGGGTTTGATTTTGACGCTTTTGGCTGGCATGCCGACGACGATGTGGTGGGCTGGCACGTCGCCCTGGACGACCGACCGCGCGCCGACAATCGAGTTTTCGCCGATCCGACACCCGGCACGAACCATCGCGTCGTAGGTGACGCGGGCGTTGTCTTCGACGACCGTATGGTAGTTTCGGACGGCGGTCTGGTCGACGATATCGTGATCGTGGCTGTAGATGTGGACGCCATCCGAAACCGAGACGCGGTCGCCGATGGTGAGTTTCCCACGGTCGTCGAGATGAACGTCATCGTGGACGACCGTGTTGTCGCCAATCGAGAGGTTGTGACCGTAGGTAAAGGTGATCCCCTTGAAAAATCGGCAGTTTTCTCCGCACTCCTCGAAGAGATGGTCGGCGAGCATCCGGCGGAACTGGAGGGCAAACTCGACGTTGTCGGCCATCGGGGTGGCGTCGAACTGTCGCCAGAGCCACTGGAGGTGTTTTGACCGCTTGAATTTTTCCTCGTCTTTTTCGGCGTAGTATTCGGCCTCGACAGTCGCATTACACGGGTTGTACCCCTGCAGCCGCATGCGAGTCGCTGGGGAGACCGACTGGCCGGCCTGCCAGGCCTCGTAGTCTTGGCGGTCGCCAAACAGATCAACAAGCACGTCTTCGACGACATCACAGGTGTCTTCATCCGAGGACAGTCGCTCGTCGACCGACTCGATAAACCCTCGGACCCCTACGGCCGCATCCGGGGGCAACGAGACGTGTCGCTTCGTCATTGTACCTCCATAGCTCGGGAGTATATAAAGGAATTCGGTTATCACCTACACCCGGCATGAACGCCGGGACTCCCCCGCTGTTTTAGATGGCTCTGGAGAGCCACGCTGTGTGGTGCGCCCTACCAATGGTTGGGACCAGACAGTAGTGGCGCACCACGGTGTAGTATCTAATTGGGGTTACTAATATGTGATTATTTGAGTAACACAACGCGAAATTGTTGTTCAATAGATAGTAACCATACACTACTATGTTAGTTAGTGACTAATTAAATCACCACACATGATTGCCCTCCAATATGAAAGCCAAACCACTTTTATCCCGAATAATAACTGTGAGCAAGCCGGTCACGCCGGCAATGGTTGGGACCCATGACAAACAACGCACTCGCCGATGACGTTATCGAACAGCTACAGGCATTTGGGCTCAAGACATACGAGTCCAGATGCTTCGTCGCGCTCTCACGTGTTCCACAGGCGACCGCCCGTGAAATAAGTGAGATTACCGACGTTCCACGAACGCGCGTCTACGATGCGGTCGGGACGCTCGAAGATGCGGGACTGGTTAGTATCCAGCACGGCAATCCACAGGTCTTCAGGGCAGTCGCGCTCCAGGACGCCGTCGAAACGCTTCGCCGCACGTACGAATCACGGCTCCAATCGATCCAGGAGTCACTCGAGAACATCGAGTCCGCACCGCTCGAAGAGACGGCTGATACCGACGCCGAAGTCTGGACGCTCTCGGGAGAGGCGGCGATTACAGCCAGAACTGAGCGACTGCTCGCCGAGGCCGACGACGAGGTGTGGTTGGTTGTGGATGCGTCGGTCTGTGATCCGACGCTCATAGAGCGTATCGAAGCTGCGGCCAGTCGAGAACTGCAGACCTCCGTTGCGATTATCGGCAACGAGTCGCAGAAACAGAAGCTACCGGAAGCGGTCAGTTTCGAACCGCCCAAAAAGCGGCTCCAAATGCTTGGGTTTCCAGTCACTGACGGCGGCAGTGACCGGAGAGTGACTCGACTTCTGGTCGCCGACCAGCAGGAGGCGTTGGTGGCCACCGAAACGGCAGATGTTCACGCCGAAGTTGACGAACAGTCGATCTATGCGGCCGGCGAAACCAACGGGCTTGTCGTCCTGGTACGAAACATGCTTGCAAGCCAACTACCGGACGAACACAACCGCTGACTGGTTTGTCCCCCGAAACAACAATATAACACGGGCGATAATGATGAAAAATGCGAGTCTCGGAACTGATGAGCCGGGAACTGGTAACTGTTCCCGTCGGAGCGACAATGAAAGGTGTCGCCGGCCAGATGCTACAGAACGGTGTTGGCAGCGTCATCGTGCTCAACGACGAGACGCCGGCGGGTATTGTCACGGAAATGGACGCACTCAGAGTCGGCTACGCCACAAACAAACCGTTCGAGGAGGTCCCCGTCCGAAAGGTGATGAGCCGACCGCTGAAAACAGTCGGTCCGAACAAAACCGTCCGCACAGCAATCGGCCGGATGCGGACGGAGGGTATCAAAAAACTGCCTGTCGTCTCGGGGTTCGATCTCGTCGGGATTATTACGATGTCGGATATCATCTTCAATCACGGCGAGCTGCTCAACGAAGCCCGCCAGCTCGAATCCGGTCGCGGCACCAGAGACCCCGACGAATGGCGAGGCGGCTAACGTCGGACGGCGAACCCCTGCTGTTCGAATCGAAACCACATCCGGGCGGGCAGTCCTGGACCACTGCAACTACATTCAGTGTGCACGAGTCCAGCACTCAGTAACCGACGAAAACAGTAAGTGACCGCCGACCCCACTGTCGGCTATGTCCATCGAGTCCCGGGTTGTCGCAGTCGGCCGTCGGATTCTGGCCTCGCCGCTGTGGACTGGACTCGCCGTCACGCTGTTTTTTGTCCTGCCGACACTGATCGTGCCGTCGATTCCGCTGTGGGTCTCGGCACTGGTCGCGCTGCTCGTCGGGCCGCCGACAGTTATCGGCTGTTTTTTGCTGTATGGTATGGTTCGTCGGCTCACAGGCGTGGTGGGAACCGAGGACGAACCCGAATCGACAGTCTCAACAGCGGACCCTGTCGAACGACTCAAAGAACGCTACGCGAACGGCGAGATCGATGATGCGACCTTCGAGCGACATCTCGAGTTGGTGATGGAAACTGAATCGCTGGAGGACCGCGAGTCGACGCGAGAGCGGCTTCGTAATAAATAGCTGCCGACTTACAATACTGTCAGCGACTCCTGATTGCCTTTCGGCACGGTCGACCGCAGTTCATCGTAGAGGTAGAGTCCCACGCCGACAGGCACCCGGTCGCCAGCCAGCTCGTGGGCAGCGATCAGATACCCCCAGTCGCCATCCCACTCGACCTCCTGGTCTTCGCCCTGTGCGAACTGGGCAGCCTCCTCGGCCGAGAGTTTCACGACGTTTTTCGTCGCGTGGTGGCCGAACCGCTGGACCGCACTGTGGGTGGGCTTCCAGTGTTCCTGACGCGTCCGCAGCACGGTCATCCCGAGCCCTTCGATCCGAATCGGCGAGGGGACGTCGGCGGCGAAAATCCAGATTTTTCCCTTGCCCTTCTCCCAGAAGGTGAAATCTTCGAACACTGCCGGCTCGATGCCGAACCGGTCGTCGAAAAAATCGACGACCTCCTCGCGGGAGGCTCGGCCTTCGACCTCGCGGTCGGCGGGCGTCGCTGGAAGTCGACCGAACCGCTGGCCGACGTTACTCACCAGGTCGTTGTCTTTGCTCGGATTGCTCATGCTGTTACCTCCAGTTTTGCACAGTAGAACCCACCCGTGTCGTTGAGATGCGGGTAGATCCGGTGGGTGTTCTCGACGCGGTCGTCGTACGTGTCGTCTTCCCACCCGGTGACGCCGGGGCGCGATTCGAGCGGACACTCGAAGTCGACGACGTCACACTCCTCTGTCTCCAGGACGTGATCAACCACGGCCTCGTTTTCCTCGGGCGCGAACGTACACGTCGAGTAGACGACGGTTCCGCCAGGCTTAGTCGCCTGAATCGCCCGCGAGAGGATTCCTTTTTGAATAGCAGCCACGCTGTGAACGTGTTCAAGCGTCCACTGATCGAGCGTGTCGGGGTTCTTTCGGATCGTCCCCTCACACGAGCAGGGAGCGTCGACGATTGCCCGGTCAAACTCTTCAAACCCGAACGGTTTTAGCGAGAAGTTGCGGCCGTCCTGTCTGGTGACCGCGAGGTTTGTTACGCCCAGTCGTTCGGCGTTGTGCCGCAACGCGGAGAGTCGACCCAGATTGTTGTCATTGCCCACAACGATCCCGGTATCGTCCATCATTGCCGACAGCTGGGTTGTTTTGCTCCCCGGCGCGGCACAGCTATCCCAAACTTTCTCGCCCCGTTGGGGATCAAGCGCGATGGCTGGGAGTGCAGAAACTTCCTCTTGGCCGTGGAGCCAGCCGTGAAAGTAGGGCCAGGAGGTTCCAGGACCGCGTTCGTCGAGCCGGAGGAGCTGGGAGTTCCAACCTACCTCCTCGTAGCCGACGCCCTCCTCGTCGAGAGCCCGCTTGGCGCGCTCGGGAGTCGCGTTGATCGAATTTACCCGGACGACAGAGGGCAGCGGCTGCTCGCAGGCCGCAAAAAACGCCTCGTGGTCCTCGACGAGCGGGGCATACCGCTCTAATGGATTCATGCGCTCGTTTCGATTCGACTCCGTTTGTCCGTTTCGGAGTGATACGCTCGGGTGGCCGCCACCACCATTACGCAACCAGGCGTGTGTAGTAGACGCATGACACGAATCAGCATTATCGATGAGACAGTTTCGCTCGACAGCCCCGTGTTGGTCGAGGGGTTTCCGGGCGTTGGGCTGGTCGGCAAGATGGCCGTCGACCATCTGATCGACGTCTTCGAGATGGATCACTACGCCAACGTCTTCTGTGCGTCCATCCCACCGGTCGCAACCTACCGACACGAGACACACGAGCTGGCGACGCCCGTCCGGCTACATGTCGACGCCGACCGGGATCTGCTGGCACTCCAGAGCGATGTCCCGATTGGCCCGGATGCGGCCACCGAGTTCGGCGACTGTGTAGCCGGCTGGCTGGACGAAACCGAACTCCTGCCGCTGTATCTGTCCGGACTCCCTCGACAGCCCGAGGGAGAACCCGCGCTGTACGGTGTTGCCAGCGGCGGGGCGGGCGACCGCCTGGTCGACGCCAATATCGCCACCCCCGCGGGCATGGGGCTGATTTCAGGGCCAACCGGCGCGCTGCTGACGCATGCACTCGAAAACGATACTGCCGCGATCGGGTTGATCGTCGAGTCGAACCCACAGCTACCCGATCCGGTGGCCGCCCAGCGGGTGATCGAGGGAGGAATCGAGCCTATCGCCGGGCTATCGGTGCCAACCGAGGAGCTTTCGACGCGAGCCGAAGAGATCCAGGAGGCCCGCGCCCAACTCATCCAGCGGATGCAACAGGCAACCGACGACAGCAGCCGGGCCGAGCCGCTACGGATGTACCAGTAGTCGGTGGGTAACTGGATAGCCACGATCGACGGCTTTTGTATAGTACCTAAATAACTATATGCGCAACACGAAATTCGACTCGACCGTCCTACGACCAGCCGACCGTGAGCCACCTGTTTCTGAACCCTTAAGCCGTCGAAGCCACACTCGAATGGTATGAGCGAAGATCCCGCAGCGGTCGAGGAATCGACTGCCGAATCAGCCGACGGCGACGCTGCAGACACCGC
>SL_4KL_010_BRINEDRAFT_10000769_pt1 | contig 16993 bp, 13 predicted proteins | sample SodLak_010_BRINE_2_FD_10664 | JGI IMG/M metagenome (IMG submission 10664)
CTGCAAAGTGTGATGAGCGCCCATATTGCGTATCCAAACATCAGTGAAAATGTTGGCCGGCCCACAACACTTGATGAGTCGATCCTGCAGCGAATACTTGTTGATACGCTAAATTTTGACGGACTTATCGTTACCGACGGACTTGAAATGCAGGGGATTACCGACCACTACTCCCCCGGGGAAGCTGTCATTCTCTCCCTTTTAGCCGGGGCTGATGTGATGCTTATAAGCCCCGATGAGCTGACCGCAATCGCTGACGTTGAGAAAGCCGTTGAAAAGGGACGGATATCGGAAGAGCGTATTGAACACTCAGCACGAAAGCTATTAAAACTAAAAAAAGAGAAAGGAGTTTTAGATCGTCCAAAGGTTGATTTGGACGCTTTGAACAGGGATATAAACAGACTTGATTACCAGGCCATTGCCGATAAAATAGCTCGTGAATCGGTAACCGTATTAAAAAATGAAGGAAACATATTGCCGATTACAGCGGCCTCATTTCCAAATATCCTGGTTGTTTCTGTCACAGATAATAACAGTGGCGCCGGCGGAACACTTGCCCGTGAAATTCGAAATTATCACCCAAATGTTACCCACCGCACCATCGATGAACGCACCAGCCGGGAAGAAGAGCAAGAGATTTTGAAAGCTGCCGATAAAGCTGACCTGATTGTTATTGGTTCGTTTATAATGGTTCGCTCCCATCAACCCATACAGCTGCCTGAAAAGCAGAAAAAGATTATTGAGAAAGTCGTTAAAAAATCGCCGCCATCTGTGTTGATGGCGTTTGGCAATCCGTACATTGTCCGTGATCTGCCGGACGTAGACTCGCATATCATGGCGTGGTCTTCTGCCACTAATCAAGTACGGCAATCGGTGCCTGCCCTGTTTGGTGCTTCTCCTGTTCGCGGCAAATTGCCGGCGGAGATTCCCGGCCACTACGAATTGGGAGATGGCATATCGTTAGATCACACAACACTGCGGTTTGATTCTCCCGAATCAGCCGGACTGCGAACCGATTCCCTGCTAAATATCGATATGGTGATGCAGGAAGCTATTGATGATTCGGTATTTCCGGGTGGAGTTGTAGGCGTTATGAAAGATGGAGCGATGATCTGGAACCAGGGTTACGGCTACCACGACTACACAAAAACACGTGCGGTTTCCAGTTCCGATATTTACGATCTCGCCTCCCTCACCAAAGTGGTATCCACTACAACGGCAATTATGAAGCTTGTGGATGAAGAGAAAATTGCCCTGGATGATCGGTGTACAACTACATACCTGAATTTGATACCGATGAAAAACGGGAGATCACCATACAACAACTTTTGTTACACACCTCCGGACTACCGGCATTCCAGATATATGTAGACAAGCTCAAAACCCGCGGGGAAATTCTTGAGGCTGTTCGGAATGAACCACTTGAAAACAAACCGGGAAAAAGTATGTCTATAGCGATCTCGGGTTTATTCTCCTTGCAGAAATTGTGGAAGAGGTGTCATCAAGCCGGATTGACCAGTATCTGCGCGGACAGATGTTCTACTCCATGGGCATGAATTCTACCCACTTTAATCCACAGAATGTTGGGCGATGGGTCACCAATCGAATTCCACCTACAGAGATAGATGATATATTTCACCGAGGTACCGTGCAGGCTGTAGCCCATGACGAACGAGCCTATTTTATGGATGGAATTGCCGGGCACGCAGGGCTGTTTTCTAGTACAACTGACCTGGCTAAATATGCCCAGATGCTGCTAAACGGCGGATATTATGGCACTCGGCAGTATCTGTCTCCCGAAACTGTTCGGTCGTTCATCAGCCATCAATCTCCAATAAACCAACGGGGGTTTGGTTTTGATCGGAAAAGTGATGAAGGATTTAGTACGGCCGGCACGCTGACAGGCTTAAATACGTTTGGCCATCTTGGGTTTACCGGAACAAGTATGTGGATTGATCCGGATGAAAATATTGCGATAATTCTGCTTACAAATCGTACCTATCCCTCCAGGGATTTTGGGGCCAGAATTAGTGAAATCCGGGCAAAAATTTCTGATACCGTGATGAAAAGTATTGCTGAATAACTTATGGATGATCAACTTAAAAAATATGTTTACAGCCCCTATTCAAACAGAGAAGAGTACTGTTTTGTAGAAGGCGAAAGTGGGATTATTTATCCCGGAGTACGGATTGAGAATATCTCTTTTCCGCTAACCATTTCGGCGGTGCAAGCTGCGGTAACCAGTTGCCTGGGAAACCGAGATCAGCCGGTAAAAATATTCCAGAAAAAGCCTTACTCCGAGCTGTTACAACAATGGATTGAAGAATTTGACCTTGAGCTCATAAACGACCTCAGTGTAGACGCTGAAAATTTGTACTCTCCACTTATTTCACCTGATGAAATAGATATTGCTGATCACCTTCAAAAGATTGCCGAAAATTCCAGAACCATTCACTCAGATTTCCCGGTATCTGCCATACTCGAGGTAGACGACGGGTACATTCCCGGAGTGAATATCGAGGTTGAATCCTGGAGCCTGGGGCTTTGTGCAGAACGGGTAGCACTTACCAGGGCCATTACAGCCGGTTATAACTCTTTCAACACGTTGCATGTTTATGCACCAAAAGGTGATTTCAGCAGTCCATGTGGAGCATGCCGGCAGGTTCTTGCCGAATGGATGCCCCGAGAGCAGGTAACTCTTTACCACGGAAACGGTTCGAAATCACGACACAATGTGCACGAACTCCTTCCCTTTGGTTTTACAACGCAATCTTTAAAGAAGTAATTTAATGGATTATATAGCAGTACTCGATTACGATCATATGGATAACGGGATGTTTTTAACCTCTTTTGCCCGTTCACTTGCGAAGCAAAAAAAGCGAGGAATTATTGTTCACGGTGAAAGTGAATATACCGAACGGCTTATTCAAACCGGGATAATGAGAGAAGAAGCTACCATCCGGGCGATGAAAGATTTGAATCACAGGCTGGTGGCTCTATTTGCCGACCAGGGAATTTCAACAATTGGGCTGAACGGCTACCAAAAATCGTTAGTAACCAGTAGCTCCAATGGATTGGATATTGACACAGAGCAGCTGAAAAAACTACCGGAGCACCCAACCCTGCTGATCTCAAGTTTAGCCCTGAATATCGAATTTAGTAAGCCTAAGCCGATACCTATATCTCAACTCGTTCAACAGCTCCAAGACTCCCTCAGTATTGCTGATATTATTATATTTTCCGCTAAAAAAGATGGGGAAATAATTCAACATGACCTTCCTGAAAAAATCTCAATGGAAAATAGTAATCGCGANTTAATTGAGGAACTTATTCCATCTGACTTGATCGATTCAGATTTATCGATGAAACTTACAACTGCTCAAAAATTTTCGAACTTTCCTGATGCAGACAGTTTTTCATTGGTTACGCAGTAAGTAATAGCGATACAGTCCCTTACGGGTGCTTATACAATATTTCATTTAATATGGGTTAATTGACCTTGATAACCATTTTAAATTATTTTTTTCCAAAAAAAGTACGTCTAAATGGATAAATAGCGGTTTTACATTTGACCCTTAGTGTATCGTTATATAGTTTCCTCTCATCTTCAAAGATGTTATTGAACTAAACCTTAACTAATCAAAGGAGTTATATGAGTAGAATTGAACAAATGCAATCTTTAGTAGCTGAACTGGAACCGGATATGGAAAAGTTCTACGAAAAGGGAAATAAAGCTGCAGGTACAAGAGCTCGAAAGCAACTGCAAGAGATCAAAAAAGTATCTCAAGAAATCCGTCTTGAAATTCAAGACATGAAAAATTCAGGAAAAGTTTAAGTATTGCTCTATCCTATTTTCAAAAAAAGCCGCTTATTATGAGCGGCTTTTTTTATGGGAAAAAAGTTCAAGTTTTTCTCGAATTAACTTGACTTAGGTTAGTACAAAAACTTATATTTGAATTCTTCAAACGAAACAGTGTTTGAAGAAACATTCCTCGGTAGCTCAGTGGCAGAGCAATCGGCTGTTAACCGATCGGTCGTAGGTTCGAATCCTACCCGGGGAGCTCACTAAAAAGCCCTTAAATTATGCTTAAACGCACACTTAAGGGCTTTTTTATTATCTACACGTTTTTACCCAAAACACACTTTTACCCCATCTGAATCGCATATCTTGGGAAAATATTGGGAAAGCTTTAAAACACTCTGCCTTATAGGAAATATTTGATACCCGGCGGAGCCATTCGGCGAGTACCCTGTCATTCCGTTAATCTTTTTAATCTTACCCTAAAATAGGGGAAAAGCTTCAAGAGCTTAGGCCGTTACGTTGACATTGCAGAGGGCGCCGGTTTGAACCCTATTAGACCCACTTACAAATCACACAAAAAAAAGACTTTAACTTTAATTAAAGCCTTTTTCTCCTTTCTTAAAATCAGCAGGGTGAGTTGAAATACCAAATCAATCTAAACTGATCGCACCTCACATCTAAACAACTTCCGGCAGGTTTGCCAAAATGTCTTTGGTCATTTTATCGAGGCTGTAGCTGTGTTTCCAGTTCCAATCTTCCCGAGCGACGGAATCATCAATCACATCGGGCCAGGATAGCGCAATTTCCTGCCGATAATCGGGATCATACTCAATTTCAAAACCGGGTATCTCTTTTTTGATTGACTCGGCAATTTCATCAGGCGAAAAGCTGATGGCAGCCACATTGTAGCTTCCACGCACCGTAATATTCTCGGCAGGTGCATCCATTAGGTCAATCGTCGCTTTTACCGCATCACTCATATACATCATTGGGAGCACACAATCCTCTTCGAGAAAACAGATGAACGTTTTACCTGCCAGCGCTTTGTGGTAAATATCAACGGCGTAATCGGTTGTGCCGCCACCCGGCAGTGATTTGTACCCAATCAGCCCCGGATATCGGAGACTGCGCACGTCCACGCCAAATTTATTATAGAAATATTCGCACCACCTCTCTCCTGCCAATTTGGTAATGCCATATACCGTGGATGGATTACACTGGCTGTTTTGAGGTGTGCCATCTTTTTTGGCATCAGGACCAAACACCGCAATGGAACTCGGCCAAAAAATCCGTTCAAGATTTTTATCTTTTGCAATGTTCAATACATTCAGCAGACCGTTCATGTTCAGGTTCCAGGCCAGATCAATATTCTGTTCCGCCTTGGCTGACAATAGCGCTGCCAGGTGATAAACCACATCTACATTGTACTCTTCAATCACCTCTTCCAGCCGCCCTTTATCCATCACATCAAGATGCTCAAATGGGCCGTCTCCAAGCTGATCGTTCGGTTTGGTAATATCTGATGCCACGACGTTTTCATTGCCGTGTATTCGACGCAATTCAGCGGTTAATTCACTTCCCAACTGACCGCAAGCTCCCGTTATTAAAATCTTAGACATTAACTCTGTATTTCTATTTTAAATTTAGTGATTAGTAATGGATCGAAACCACACCCGAAAGTGCTCCTTTTTTACTTTCGGTAGGTTTTAAAAACATAAATATACTTCGACTTCATTCGTCGCTCCGCTCCTCATTGCCCCGATGGTTCGGGACTGAAAATCATCAGCGCTCAGTATGACGTAAACGTCACATTGAGCGTAACGAAACGTAGTGGAGTGAAGTCGAAATGTATCGCTTTAAGGTTTTTCAAAACCTCCTTTCGATCTGTCACTCCTCCAATTAAACCTATCCTTCTATCTCCTCACGCACTTCCGTAAATGCTTCAACTGCTTTATCAAGATGCTCCTGTTCGTGCACAGCTGAAAGCTGAACCCTGATCCGAGCTTCGCCCTTCGGCACTACCGGGTAGTAAAATCCAATGACATAAATTCCCTTCTCCAATAATTTCTCAGCATACTGTTGGGCAAGTTTTGCATCATACAGCATAACCGGCACGATTGGGTGCTCTCCCGGTTTGATTTCAAATCCGGCGTCGGCCATCGAGTTTCTGAAATATTTCGTGTTCTCCGCGAGCTTATCCCGCAATTCCGTGGTTTCACTGAGCAGCTCGAGTACTTTAATAGATGCACCCGTTATTGCCGGTGCCAATGTATTTGAAAACAGGTACGGACGCGATCGCTGGCGCAACATATCAACAATTTCCTGATGAGCAGCCGTAAATCCACCGGATGCTCCCCCAAGGGCTTTACCCAACGTTCCGGTGATGATATCAACCCGGCCCATAACATCATGATACTCATGAACTCCCCTACCCGTCTCGCCGATAAATCCGGTAGAGTGGCACTCATCACTCATTACAAGTGCATCGTACTTGTCAGCCAGGTCACAAATTTTATCCATCTGGGCGATGGTTCCATCCATCGAAAACACACCGTCCGTTGCGATGATTTTTGTCCGCGCGCCGGACGCCTCTTTCAATTTCTCTTCCAGGTCGTTCATATCGTTATGCTTGTAGACCGATCGGCTCGCCTTACAGAGTCGAACACCATCAATAATTGAAGCGTGATTCAGCTGATCAGAGATAATGGCATCTTCGGGGCCTAAAAGCGGCTCAAAAACTCCGCCGTTGGCATCAAAAGCGGCAGCATAAAGTATCGTATCATCCGTGCCCAGAAATTCCGAGATCTTTGCCTCCAATTCCTTGTGGATGGTTTGTGTACCACAAATAAAACGGACGGATGACATTCCGTAACCGTACTCATCAACCGTATCTTTGGCGGCCTGAACCACTCGGGCATCTGATGACAACCCTAAATAGTTGTTCGCACAAAAGTTAATTACCTCCTTCCCTTCCGTGGTCTTAATGACCGCTCCCTGGGGAGTCGTAATCACTCGCTCCTCTTTATACAGTCCGTCTTCTTTAATTTGGTCAAGCTCTTTTCGCAGATCGTCTTTTAGATTTGAGTACATGGTAGTTAATTCAATTATACGGGGTGATAAATTCAGCGCTTAATGAAGCGTTTGAGTATAGATATTCTTTTAAATTACGTAAAGGCACAGCTCCGTAGCCTGTTCGGTATAAAATAGTGATCAATAGCGTCTTAATTAAAATATTTTAGAAGATTTGAGCCATTTCTCAATTTTTTCACGCATATATAAATAGAGGAGTGTTATGAATTGAAAAAGTAACGCTCTAAACATAGTTTTTACAAGGAGGCTTTGCATGACCTTCATGAAAACATTTCGACTTCGACCTCGCACCGCAGGACCGGGTCCGAATAAAAATACCTACTTACGCTCGGTCTGCGCTCAATGTGACGGTTAGCGACTTACTGAGCGCTGGTGATTTTCAGTCCCGAACCATCGGGACAATGAGGAGCGGAGCGACGAATGAAGTCGAAGTATCTCTGCGTTTTTCAAAGCCCCTCAAGAAAGGTTAATTGTCGAATTTTAGTTGATAATCGTGCCATCGTTATGAAAAATTACTGTCTGCTCTACCTCCTCCTATTTTCTTTCATTTTCGGTTTGATGGGCTGCACCGACAGCCCCCAACGCCCTACCGACCCCGGAACGGATCTTGAAATTACCTCCATTGATCCGGATGAAGGCCCTGTTGGAATTACCGTAACTATCACCGGAACCGGCTTCAGTCCCACGGCCGCTCAAAACAGCGTAACGTTTTCCGGCACTGATGCCGATATCATTGAAGCCTCAGAAAATGAACTAAAAGCTGAAGTTCCTGAAGAAGCTGAAACCGGACCTGCAGAGGTTACGGTGGATGGAGAGTCAACCGACGGCCCCACATTTACCGTCAATAATAACCAGCCGGCTATTCAATCTGTTGAGCCTGACAGCGGTAGCGTTGGAACTGAGATTATGATCACGGGACAGAATTTTGGAGATGATCCCGACCGGACAGAGCTGCTATTTGCAGAAACTCCAGCCACCATTCACAGCATAACAGACACAGAGATTACTACAGAAGTTCCTGAAGGAGCCGAAACCGGTCAAATTCAACTAACCGTTGGGGAGGAAACGACTACAGGCCCTGAATTCAAAGTCTATGTTGATCCGCCGAGCATTGAGTCGATCAACCCAACGATGGGAACCCCCGGCACGCAGGTTACCATTACCGGAGAAAATTTTGGGGATGATTCCGATGATGTTGAGATATTCTTTTCCGATGCTGATGCCCCTGTTCTCGAAATTTCCGACACAGAGATTATTACTGAAGTACCTACTGATGCGGAGTCGGGCCCCATACGTGTAACTGTAGCCGATCAATCGGACACAGGTCCTGAATTTAGTGTTCAGGAGGAAGCGGACAGCTTCACTGCTCAGGGTGTTGTGGTAGATGAGGCCACCAGACAAGGAGTTGAAGGGGTAGAAATCAGCTTCTCTGACGGTTCAGACCCGGTACAAACCGGCAGTGACGGCTCATGGTCGGCAAATGGACTTCAAGGCCCTGTGGCAGTCTCCGTTCAATCTGATAGTTGGGATTTCCCGATTGAGACGCGGCTGGTTCTGGGTGAATCTGATGATATAGATTTCAACGCCTATACCAATTATGACGCTCCAAGCGGTACGCGAGTTGCCTACCAATTCCGGGACGATTGTTCCAGCGGTACGGCGTGTGATGTGCCGTATGACATCTGGACGATGGCATCAAACGGGCTGAACAAAGAGCAGCTTACTGATAGCACAGGATCAGATCACAACCCAACGTGGTCGCCCGATGCCACACAAATTGCCTTTGACTCAGATCGTAGTGATTCCGATGAAAATCGAATTTACATCATCGATGCAGACAGTTCTGCACTTACAGATACCGGTGTGGAAGGAACACAGCCGAAATGGTCCCCCGATGGAGAGCGAATTGTTTACATAAACGACTCGAATATTCACGTGATGGATCTGAACGGCAACACGGAACAGATCTATAACTCAGGAGGGAATTGGGCATCCTCACCTACGTGGTCGCCCGATGGAAGTAAAATTGCGTTTACGCTCAATGAGGGCGGCACATCAGACACGCACATTTGGGTAATGGAAGATGACGGCAGCCGAGCCACTCGCCTGACCAATGATAACGCACCAAACAGAGAGCCCGCCTGGAAACCGACCGGGAATGCCATTCTTTACGCTTCTCGACCGGCCTCCGTAGACCGACTGAGATTAATCACTGTTGACGGTTCCGAAGAGTACACCGAAGACTGGCCCGATCACGCACAACGGCAACCGGCATGGTCGCCCAATAGCGGTGGAATTCTGTACGTTAATCGCCGGATGATTCCGATTAGTGACCGCATCAGACGAACTCCCGCCACCAGCGATGAATGGAGCGAGATAGCCCCTGATACCGATGCCGAACCTGAATTTTGGGCAACCTCACCGGAATGGGCGCCACAGTAGGGTCATTTACCCGGATAAGGAAACAGTAAGCACAGAAACGTCCACCATTTGCCATAAAAAATAATTATGAGTTTCGCCAGATAGATCGAATAGGGAATAAGCACCTTCTTGCTTAAATGGAAGGGTGACATGCCGATGTTTGTTGTAAATCCTAATGCAGGCAGAAACAGTAACTTCTGTTTTTTACATTTCAGACAAAGATGTATTTTTATCATTATGGATTTGGATGACAATAATTCTGCTAAAAAATTAGACCGTCTGGTGGCGTTGGTTGACTCAAAGATCTCCCCTAAAAGTGAGACCGGTGAAGAGATACATACAATCATTCGTGCACTTCGTGAAGCACAGACTACATCTCCACGACCGAATGATAGCTTAAATCCGTTTAAGCACATTTACGAAAATGCCCCGCTTGGTATTTTATATTACAACTACAAGGGAGTAATTACGGCCTGCAATGATCGATTTGCTGAAATACTCGGTACGTCAAAAGAGAAACTATTGGGGCTAAATATTAATAAACTTCCCAATCGGGAGCTGGTTGGGGAAGTCGAAAAATCTTTACTTGGCAAAAAGGGGTTGTATGAAGGTCAATATAAGTCAGTCACATCAGGCAAAACGGTACCGGTTCGGGCAACATTTCATCCTGTAGAGGGATCGGACTCTGAATCGGGCGGTGGTATCGGCATGGTGGAGGATATAACCGAAAAACATACAGTGGGTAAAAAACTTCTGGAGAGTGAATCACGTTTTCACAGTTTTTTCCAAAATGAGTACAGCGTTATTCTTTTAATAGATCCTGCTGATGGCTCCATCATTGATGCAAACCGGGCTGCAGAAAATTTTTATAGCCGGCCAATCGATAGGTTAAAAGAGATGAATATCAATGAGATCAACACATACTCATATGATGAAATTGAGCAGGAAATTACCTTAGCACAGCAGGAAAAGCGGAGTGTTTACCGGTTTGAACACAGGCTAGCGGACGGATCAACCCGAAATGTAGAAACCTACAACGGCTTGATTGAGATTGATGGGAAACAGAGAATTTACTCCATCATTCGGGATATCACAGAAGAAGTTAAAGCCAAACGAGAACTTAAAAAGTTTAAGCTGGGTATCGAGCGTTCATCAAATATTGTATTTATAACCGATAAAGACGGTTTCATCAGATACATCAACCCGAGATTTACAGAGGTTTATGGATACGACAAACAGGATATTGAGGGGCAAACCCCCAGAATTTTAAAATCCGGGAAAATTGACCAGATTTTTTATAATAAGTTCTGGGATGATATTCTGAGTGGAAATGTGATTCAGGGAGAGCTCATCAACAGAACAAAAGATGGAAGCTTGATTGATATTTATTCAACCAGTAACCCCATTATAGATGATGATGGTGATCTGTTAGGATTTATCGCCATCCAGGAGGATATCACAAAGAAAAAACAGATGACAAAACGGCTTGAGGCTTCTTTGATAGAGAAAGAAGTGCTTCTTGCCGAGATTCACCATCGTGTAAAAAATAACCTGGCAATTACCTCCGGACTGCTTGAACTTAATCTGTATAGCTCTGAAAAACATAGCATTGAAGAGATTATCAGGAGTAGCCAAATGCGAATTAAAGCGATGGCAAATATTCATGAAATACTCTACCAGTCTGGTACATTTTCTCAAGTTTCGTTCAAAACCTATATCCATGATTTAATCAAAACCGTAAAAAACACCGTGGAGGATGAAGGGTTTGAAACAGAATTCATTACAGAAATTGATGATATTAATCTGAATATAAATCAGGCTCACCCGGCCGGATTAATTATTAATGAGCTGTTAACGAATTCTATCAGGCACGGTTTTCCAAATCGTAATAGAGGCGCTGTAGAGATTAAGGTTTACAATAATGAAGATAAAATTAATGTATCTGTAGAAGATGACGGGATAGGCGTGGCAGACTCCTTTGATTACAGAAACTCAAATACTGTTAGGATGACGTTAATCCGAACATTGGCCGGACAGCTGGGTGCTGATATTTCGATGGGGAACTCTAAAAAAGGATTTAGATGCTCTATAACTTTTGATAAAGTAGAGAAAGTGAGAGGAGCTTCCAGTAGTTTTGTGGAGTAGTTGGATACCGGTACCGGTCGTACTGAATATTGCCTAATTCTATCTATTTAATTATCAGGTATTTATCTATACTACAATACTTCAACTTCAGCTAAAACCAGATTTATGAAAAATTTCTTTCCACTCACCCTACTTGCATTACTACTCATCTCCTGTTCTGAGCCGGAAGCTGAAATCGATAGATTCGATTCCTTTGGCCTTGAAGAAGTTACCGTTACGCAATTAACAGAAGGATATCTAAACAATGATTTCACCGTTCATAATGTAGTGTCAGCTTATCTGGACCGTATAGAAAACATCGACAAAGCGGGTCCGGCACTGAACTCCATTATCCAGATTAATCCTGATGCCCTGCTTATTGCCGATTCGCTGGATCAAGAGCTGCAAAACGGCAATTCCCGAGGGCCATTTCATGGAATACCGGTGGTGTTGAAAGATAATATTGATACACACGATGGAATGTACACCACTGCGGGATCACGATTTTTAGATGGATCTACTCCCCTCCGGGATAGCTTTATTGTTGAAAAGATGAGAGAAAATGGCGCCGTAATATTGGGGAAAGCGAACCTGAGTGAATGGGCTAATTTTCACAGCAGTTTTTCATCAAGTGGATGGAGTGGCTTAGGCGGCCAAACTAAAAATCCCTATGATACCACAAGAAATCCCTGCGGCTCCAGTGCGGGTTCAGGTGTTGCCACTTCCGCTAATTTAACGGCTATTTCAATCGGCACGGAAACCAACGGTTCGATCGTCTGTCCGTCGGGAGCCAATGGTGTGGTTGGGTTGAAGCCAACGATTGGACTGATTAGCAGAAGCGGCATTATTCCTATCTCCTACACGACAGATAGCGCCGGGCCGATGACCCGAACCGTGCGTGATGCTGCCATTACCCTGGGAGTTTTGGCAGGTGTAGATCCCGAGGATGAAAAAACGTTACAGGCCGAAGAGCACATACACTCAGATTACACAGAGTTTTTAAATGCTGATGGACTGGAAGGAAAACGAATTGGTTTTTATACCGGTCCGATGGGTAACCATTTCCGCGTAGATACTTTGATGCATGAAACGGTACGAAAGTTTGAAGAGCTTGGTGCCACCGTTGTAGAAATCGATCAAATATCGACCGAAAATATCGGTGGTGATGCCTTCCAGGTTCTTCTTTATGAATTTAAAGAAGGTCTGAACAACTATTTTGAGTCCTTGGGTGAAGATGCTCCCATTTCCAGCATTGAAGAGTTAGCAGAGCTGACGAAACAATCCCCTGAAGAGACCGCTCATTTTGATCGCGACCTGATTTTAACCGCAGCTGAAAAAGGAGATCTTGACTCTGAAGAGTATATTGAGGCCCTGGAGCGGATGCAGACCTACAGCCGGGAAGAGGGAATCGACCGCGTGATGGACGAACACAACCTCGATGCAATCATCTCCCCCACAGGAGCACCGGCCTGGAAAACAGATCTAGTAAATGGCGATAATTTTGGTCTCTCCAGCAGTTCCCCATCAGCGCGTGCCGGTTACCCGATTATCACTCTGCCGATGGGTCACATTGACGGACTACCCGTTGGCGTTTCCATATTCGGCCGTGCATGGAGTGAACCAACACTTCTCGAAATTGCCTACTCGTTTGAGCAGGCCACCCACCATCGCACAATACCCGGGTTTATAGAATAAGTATCTAAAGTGAGTAGTACGTTATTCGTCCCTGCTGCTCACATTTTACAGCTCTCGATATCTCTGCCTGAATAGAAACAAATTCTATTCATATCAGTCCAATTCTGTTGGCGAATCACATTAATAATATTTGAACAGATTTGAACTTGATACAATTGGATGAAATCCCGAAATGGGTGAAAACAGTTCTGGGCGGGGCTGCAGTGCTGGCAGGCTCAGTGGTTCTTATTTTCTTTTTAACCTGGGCCGGACTCTTCGGCTCCATTCCGGATAGTTACGATCTTGAAACGATCCAGTATCAGCAGCCATCCACCATTTTTACCGCCGATGGTAAAGAGATGGGTACGTTTGGCAGGCAGCATCACTCTACAGTATCGCTGGATGAAGTGAATCCAGTGATGATTGATGCCCTGTTGGCAATCGAAGACATACGTTTTTACGACCATAACGGAATTGACTATCGGTCGCTCGGACGAGTGCTCGTAAAAACTATTATTCTGCAGCAAAATGCCGGAGGTGGCAGTACTATTACCCAGTAACTTGCAAAAAACCTCTATCCGCGGAATCGCAGAGGCGGCCTGTTTATCATTACAGATAAATTTCGTGAGATGATCATCGCCCGACGAATTGAGCAGATCTATTCAAAGGATGAAATCCTGGAGCTCTACCTCAACACCGTATCTTTTGGTGAAGACACGTACGGAATTGAGATGGGAGCGCATCGTTTTTTTAATAAACCACCGGCTGAACTTAATATATCTGAAGCTGCCACTCTTGCCGGACTTCTGCAGGCAACGTCTATCTACAACCCTTACCGGAACCCGGATCGCTCACTTGCACGGCGTAATGTTGTACTTCACCAGATGGAGCGGTACAATTTCATTACGGAAGAAGATGCTGCAGAAAGTTATGAGCAAGAGCTTTTAGTTGATTATAACCGCTCAACCCAAAATGAAGTTTCTGCCCCCTACTTTAAAAACCAGGTGCAGAGGCAGGTAAGACAGATCCTGAAAAACGAACGAGATTTTAAGGAAGAAGAGTACAACTCAATTGAAGATGGATTAACCATTCATACCACGCTCGATTCCCGTGTACAGAAGGCGGCCGAACGTGCTGTGGAACATAGAATAAGAGAGCTTCAGCAGATATTAACCGGTGAACTTGAAAACAACCCTATTTTCGGGGATGATGATCCCGAAATAGTTCGGGTTTGGCAGAATAGCGCGCAGTATCAACAGCTTAAAAATGAAGGGTATTCGGATCAAGAGCTGGACGATATTTTCCACACTCCCGTTAACACCCGCATTTTTACGATGGATGGATATAAAGATGTTGAAATATCCCCTCATGATGAAATTCGATACTATATCACTTTTTTGAATGCGGGATTTATTGCCATGGAACCACAATCCGGCAATATTTTGGCTTGGGTTGGCGGAGTGGATTATCGGCATTTCCCGTTTGACCAGGTCTTGGCTCATAAACAACCCGGCTCTGCATTTAAACCGATTCTGTATGCATCAGCCCTTGAAAATGGTCGTCAGCCTTGTGATTACCAGCGCAATATGCTTGCCGAATTTGCAGATTACGACGGCTGGACTCCCCAAAATATAGATGAGGAGTATGGCGGCCGCTACTCCCTTCAGGCTGCTCTGGCTCAATCGGTAAATACCGTGGCCGTTCACCTGGCTATGGAAACAGGAATGGCTAACATCCAAGAAACTGCAAGTCGTATGGGTATCACCTCTCCTGTACCTCAAAGCCCCTCTATTGCACTGGGCACATCGAACCTAAGCCTGCTGGAATTAACGGCTGCTTACGGTGCATTTTTAAATGAAGGAGTTCCAACCGAACCTCGGATGGTGTCCAAAATTTACAATTCGAGAGGAGAACTGATTTATGATTACTCTGAATCCGAGGAGCCGGATATTGATGTTGAACAGGACCAAGATGAAGAGTCTTCCCCTTTTCTGACTGCTGCAGAAGCCCCGGAAAATAACGAGCCGGATCAACCCGAAGAAGCTGAGTTGGTAACGGTAAGCAGTGCCGAAGAAACGGGAATCGCTGCCAAAACTGCCGCCACCATGGTGAAAATGTTAGAAAAAGCAGTGCACGATGGTACCGCTAATCCCCTTCGAGCCCAATATGGAATTACACATGCTGTGGCCGGAAAGACAGGAACAACCCAAAATTTTACCGATGGCTGGTTTGTGGGATTTACACCGGAAATTGTTTTTGGAGCCCGGGTTGGCGGTTGGAATAATCGCGTACGATTTCGGGAATTTCCGGCTTATGCTTCCCAAACGGCTCTGCCAATTGCAGGTCATTTTTTAAATCATATGGATGAAGAAGAGACTTTACCGAAGCAACTTGCTGAATTTCACCCACACCAAACCGATACACAATTTTCAATGGATTGCCGGGATCATCGCGGAGATCGGTTTCGTGACAGAGTTCGAGATTTTTTCAGAGGTGAAAGTAGTGATGAGGCTCGTATAATCAGCCGTGATGAAGAAGATGATGCCGAGGAAGAGAGCAGAAATATATTTAAGCGAATTGGTGATAAGCTTGGAATTTCGGGGAACTAACGAGACCTGGTTTGGAATACATGTAATATATAATCATCCATTAAACAAACACAATACCATGCCACATTTAGGAAAAATGTTTCAAGAATCAATCAGATTTAAAAATTCAGAAATAGTTTTTATATCTGTATCTCCTATTTTTTCTAAAACCAGTAGGTCTTTGTCTCCGGTCAATAAATAATCTGCTTTTCCATCAACTGCAGTGACAATAAAAAGTTATCTTTTGGATCACGGCATTCTATTACATCTGAAGTTACATTTACAAATTCTGCAACTTGATCAATCGTCTCCAAAAGATCTTCCAGCTCATCTTTTGAGATATATTTTCTTAATTTTGGGCGTTTAGAAACAGCTACAAATTCACCCAGAAGTTCCTCACTAAATAGAAGTTTACACTCCTGATTGAATAGAAGTTTATCGAGTTTCTCATATTTACTGCTAATCAGAAAACTAATCCAAAGATTTGTATCGAGGATAAGTCGCATTTTATTTGTTTGATCGTCTATATCGGACGGTCTCTACTTCGCCGGCGATCTCTTCAGGACTTGGTACAGATTCAGATTTAGATCTAATTCTTCTCAATGCTTCAGAAAAATCACTCTTGGTTGATTTTCGAATAGCAATTAGATCCAGATCTGCGAGATCTTTGAGTAACTTTCTGGCTTTTGGATTTAATATGTCTACTTTTATCGTCTCCATATTATAATTTACGAAATTGGCATTGATTCGGAAAATTTGAATTAATTCTTGAAACCAAAATAGATTTCCGTTATGGCGAAGCTAAAACTTGATCTGCACGACATTTACAATAAAGGCAGTAAAATTGATGACGAGCTGAATAACATTATTGATGAAGCTGTTGAGACCGGAATAAAAAAGGTGGAGATTATCCCCGGAAAGGGAAGTGGACAACTTAAAAAGCGCGTTTTAAAGTTCTTGCAGCAGAAAGAGATCAAACAGAAATACCACCGTGTGGAGAAAGACAGCAAAAACGACGGGCGAATTTTTGTGCATTTTAAATGATCTATCTGTACTGCATGATCGTATATGCTTCCCTATTGGAAGCATGTATAACTGCATTTTCAAAGTAAGGGAATACACCTAAACCAGAATTAAAATTAGATGAACCTTAATAATTGTACTAACTTAACCTTATATAAAACCTGACGTTATAAAGTTTGGTTATTATACCCGGCAAAATAACCGGTTACAGCTCTGTAGATTTACAGGGCTACTAAAAAGATGGGGAAATAGATCGAGTTCAAATTCACTC
>SL_4KL_010_BRINEDRAFT_10000772_pt1 | contig 16974 bp, 12 predicted proteins | sample SodLak_010_BRINE_2_FD_10664 | JGI IMG/M metagenome (IMG submission 10664)
AAAAGCCGCATTGAAGGCGCTGTGGCGCGTGTTTCAGGAGTGCGCTCGATTAGTGCCTCTAGTGAGGAAGGCAGCAGCCGCGTCGTGGTTGAGTTTTTCCCCAATGTCGATCTTGATAGCGCTGCCGCCGAGACGCGGGAGGCCATTGCGCGTATTGAACGGAATCTCCCAACCGGGTTGGACCGGCTGACAATTATTAAAGCAGACCAGAATGCGAGCCCGGTCGCGCGGGTGGCAGTGCGCGCGCCGGGTTTACCTCTCGATGAGCTCACTCGGCGCGTTGATACCGACATCGTGCCGGCGCTCATTTCGATTCCGGGCGTTGCTGATGTGCGGCTATTCGGCGATCGGAGTCGGCAACTCCGGGTGAGCGTCGATCCTACTCGCCTTGCTGCACATGGGCTTGATCCAACAGATGTGATCGCGGTGCTGCGTGATGCGGATCTCGATGTGCCGGCGGGGAGTTTTCGTGGCAGTAACTTGGAGCTACGCGTTCGCGCCAGTGCGGCCATTACGGCGGCCGAGCAAATCGAGTTGCTTGAGCTGCGCCCCGGGCTTGCCCTGAACTCAGTAGGCTCCGCAGTGCTTGCGCCCGCCAATGCGCGCAGTGAGGTCCAGCTAAACGGCGAAACCATTCTCGGTTTAGGTATCATCCGCCAAGCACAATCGAATACCCTGGAAATCTCCAGCGGATTGGATGCGGCAATTCTTAGGCTCAACGAGCGCTTTACGGACCTAGAGTTGATCAAAACGTCCGATGAGGCGCGGTTTGTGCGCAGCGCAATAAAAGAAGTCCTTATTACCCTGACTGCTGCAACCACCATCGTGATTTTGGTGATTTGGCTGTTTATTGGCACTATCCGTGCCACCATTATTCCCGCCGTCACAATACCGCTGGCCCTTATCGGCACGCTCACGGCTATTTGGGCACTCGGTTTCTCCGTTAATCTTCTCACCTTGCTGGCTTTGGTACTTGCGACCGGCCTGGTCGTTGACGATGCCATTGTCGTTCTGGAAAATGTGCAAAGACGCCGCCGAGAGGGCCTCGGGGCCAGCGCAGCCGCCCTGCTTGGCACGCACCAGGTTTTCTTTGCGGTGATTGCCACCACCGCAGTGCTGGTTGCGGTTTTTGTGCCGATTTCTTTCTTACCAGGTGATGCGGGGCGCCTCTTTCGTGAGTTTGGGGTGGTGCTTGCCGTTGCCGTCATCATTTCCTCCTTTACGGCCCTATCCCTCGTGCCGGCAATGGCATCGCGAATTCTCGGCCCAGCGCCGACGTCGGGCAAATGGCGCGCAGCGATTGAGACATTCGGGCGATCGATTGCAAACGCCTATACGGTTACCCTTGCTGCCCTATTGCATCGGCCGCTGTGGGTTTTTATCGCCGCGTTAGGCGTACTGTCTGCAGCCGTTTGGACCTATCAGGGGATCGATCAAGAGCTCTTGCCCACAGAGGATCGTAGCCTGACATTTGTGATTGCAAACGGGCCGGATGGTGCCGGCTTAAAATACAGCGATTTGCAGGCACGCAGGATGCAGGATCGCCTTCAACCCTTGGTTGACTCCGGTGAGGTCATCCGGTTGTTCACTATTGTCGGCCGCTGGGATCCTAACCGCGTCCTTATCGTCGCTCCGCTTGCCGATTGGGGTGAGCGTGAGCGGCACCAAACCGAAATCATGGCGGACATGCGTGCCGCGCTAGCTGATCTACCTGGCGTTCAAACTCGGGTGGGCAGTTCCAACAGCTTACGGTTGCGAGGACTGGGTGCAGGGTTAGAGATTGCGCTACTCGGCGATGATTATGCAGAAATTCATGCCGCGGCACAGACTTTCGCTCAAGCAATTGAAGAGCGCCTGCCTGGCCTTTCTCAGCCGCGTATTTCCTACGCACCGACCCAGCCACAGGTGCGTGTCAATATTGATAGACAGCGGGCAAAAGCCCTCGGCGTGCCTCTCGATGGCCTCGGCGATGTGGTTCAGGCAATGGTTGCTGGCTTTGAAGTGGTGAGCATTGATCTCATGGATCAGAGTATTCCCATTCGTGTTGAGGCTGTGCAGGGCCGGGTTGAGCATCCTGCAGACCTGCGCAACTTGCGAATCCGATCAGACGCCGGCGCCTTGGTTCCCTTACAAAGCATCGTATCATTTGAAGAACAAGGGGTGGCCGCTGAACTCGACCGCCGTGCGCAGCGGCGCGCGATTGATATTGACATCGTCATTGCCGATGACTACCCCATGCAACAGGCACTCAATGATCTCACGGCCCTGGCGCAAGAAATATTACCCAACAACATAAGCATGATTCCGCTAGGAGAAGCCGAAGCCCTGGCGGAGACCAGTCGTGACGTTGCCATCACTTATGCCTTGGCACTGATCATTGTGCTTCTGGTGCTGGCCGCGCAGTTTGAAAGTGTGACTAGCGCCGCTGTTGTGATGTTAACCGTGCCATTTGGCCTTGCGGCCGCTGTTTTCGCGTTGGCCATCACTGGGACCAGCATCAATATTTACTCGCAAATTGGCTTAATTCTGCTCATTGGTCTGATGGCAAAGAACGGGATATTGCTCGTAGAGTTTGCGAATCAGCTGCGTGAAGACGGCGCCTCTGTATGGGAAGCCGCTATTGGCAGTGCGCGAATCCGCCTCCGCCCTGTGGCAATGACTATCCTGGCAACCGTACTAGGCGGGCTGCCACTGATTATTGGCAGCGGTGCAGGCGCGGAATCTCGTGCTGCTATCGGCTGGGTTGTTTTTGGTGGTCTTGGCTTAGCCGCGGTTTTTACACTCTATCTCACGCCGGGCCTTTATATTCTGTTGGCCCGCTTTAGCAAGCCACGCAGCGAAGGCGCTGCGATTTTAGAAGCGGAGCTTAATCAAGCCGTTAACGCTAACACCACCAACATAGCGGGTAAGGCGAATAAATGACTTAAAACAATTGTATTGGCTGCTAAGGTCGCGTCACCATTCATTTGTCTGACTAAGACGAACCCGGCAGCTGCGCAAGGTGCGGCGAGAAAGATAAGCATTAATCGGATAGCTTCGGCCTCAAGGCCTATCCAAATCGCAAAGCCCCATCCGAGCAATGGGGTAAGGCCCACTTTTATCACGGCCGCAGCGGTTGCCCAATGAAGGTTTCCGCGTATCCGTGTTCCATACAGTGACCCACCGATCGAGAGTAACGCAAGGGGGAGCGCCATCTGCCCCAATCCTGAGAGTGTACGGTGTAAAGGCACCGGCAATGAGACATTCATCCACGCCAGCAAAAGCCCGGCAACAATACCAATCAGTATCGGATTGCTGGCAATACCGCGCAGTGTGTTCATCCCGGCAGATCGCCACTCCAACCCGTCCGGAATCTGTAGTATCACCACTGCCGCGATATTGTAGAAAACTACCAGGGGAGCGAAGGCCACTAAGGCAGCCGCTTCGATATGTGCCGCATCACTTGAGCCGGCAAACGCCATGACAACCACCGGTAAACCGATAAATGTGACATTCCCACGATAACCGGCATGAATAAATGCTACCGCCGAGCGCAGTGGTAGGCGCCAAAACCATGCAATTGCTGAGGTGATAGCAATACTGGCGGTGGTGGCGAGCAACAATGCCCACACCATATTAGCAACCGAGCCCCACGGCGCGGTTAAGTCACTAATTCTGACAACCAGCAGTGCGGGCAGGCCGACCCAGTAGCATAGCCAACTGATCTCGCTAACACCGGTTGAGGAAATAAGACCGCGATTCGCTAGTAACCAGCCACCGGCAATGATTGCAATAATCGGCGTCAGGATTCCAAGGACATTCAGCAGCCCAATGCCCTCCGCCTAATCATGTGGTCGATCACGACGCTCATACTCGCCTTCGATAGTAATTCGATCCGGTTTGTCAGAATCCGAAGGTGGGGTTTTAACCCGGCGCAGCACGAAAGACACAAACAAACGCCGAGTTGGTGGCAGTAGGCAAGCAAATCCAATCACATCGGTCACAAACCCTGGGGTTAAGAGCAAAATGCCGCCAACGGCTAGCGCGACGCCTTCCACGAGCTCGATGGCCGGCAAGGTTCCACGATCTAAATTAACGCGCGCCCGTGAAAGCGTCTGAATGCCCTGCTGACGCAGTAGGGCTGTGCCCATTGCCGCTGTCAGCAAACAAAGCGCAATCGTGTAGAGCGCCCCAATACCGCGCCCAACCTCAATGAGCAAATAAAGCTCGACTAGGGGAACGGTAACGAACAAAAATAACGCAATGAGCAATGACTGAATCCGTGAATACACAACAAGTTGAATAGCGTATCATTCCACGCGAGGTTTTGGGTGGAATTGGAAGAAAACCATGCAGTCACATCGTTGCTGGCTAATCCTTTGCGGCTTGCCATTACTATCTGCCTGCGCAGTTGCAACCTCCGCGCCAAGCGCGTTTGACGACTGCCTTGCAGCGGTTGCCGCAGATGCCCACGAGCAAGACGTGGCGAGTGAAGTCACGCATTCACTCCTTAGTGGCCTGACGCCTAACCCGCGGGTCCTTGAGCTTGATCGCCGCCAGCCTGAATTCTCTCAGCCATTTAAGAATTACTTGGATGGTCGCGTTACCGATCAACGCATTCGCCAGGGCCAACTCGCGCTGCAAAGAAATGCCGATTTGCTAAAGCCTGTTGAGGCTGAATATGGCGTGCCGGCAAACATCCTTGTTGCCTTTTGGGGGTTAGAAACCAACTACGGTAACTATCTTGGCAACCTCTCAACGATTCGGTCACTCGCCACACTGGCTTGTGATAACCGCCGCCCTGAGTTCTTTCGTCAAGAGCTCATTGCTGCGCTTCAACTCGTTGACGCCGGCACGGTAAGCCCCGATCAACTCCGAGGGTCATGGGCTGGTGCAGTCGGCAACTTCCAATTTTTGCCTAGCGTTTATCGAGATTATGCGATTGACGCGGATGGCGATGGGCGAATTGACCTTTGGAATAATTTTGTGGACGCGGCCGAGTCCGCCGCAATCTTTCTTATCGCAAGAGGTTGGCAAGCCAACCAACCATGGGGGCATGAGGTTCAGCTGCCGTCTGATTTTGACTATGCCTCGGTTGATTCAACCGCCTCGACCCGGGCATGGGTGGGTCAGGGAGTGGTTCGCGCCGACGGCAGCCCGCTCACGCCTTCATCCACGCCCGCTACCCTAATATTGCCGGCCGGCGCACACGGGCCTAGCTTCCTTGTTTATCCCAATTTTGATGTGATTATGCGCTGGAATCCGTCGCAGTTTTACGCGCTATCGGTTGGCCATCTGGCAGACCGAATCCGCGGCGCAGAGCCACTCACAACCCCTCCGCCTGAGGAGCCTGCGCTGAGTGTAGAAATCGTCGCTAATCTGCAGGCACAGTTATCTGATCAGGGATTTGATCCCGGAGTGATCGATGGGCTAATGGGCCCAGCCACGCGTAAGGCAATTCGCGCGTTTCAGGCCGCCAATGGGCTGCTGCCCGACGGCCACCCTAGCGCGCAAACGCTTTCCGAATTAGGCGTTATGCCAACTGCAGATTAAGGATTGGCCCGGCATCTCGGACGCGCTGCTCCGTTTGATCAGCAAACTGTGCGAAGTTCTGAGTGAATCGCTCCGCTAAGTCCGCCGCCGCTTGCCAATACGCCTCTGGGCTCTCCCACGCCTCGAGGGGGTCTAATACATTACCCGGCACGCCAGGACATTGCGTGGGCACTGCGAGGCCGAAGACCGGATCTTCACGGAAGGCTTGGCGCGCTAACTCACCCGAGTGAATGGCATCGATGATCGCCCGAGTATGCGAAAGCCGCATCCGTTGCCCCACACCATAGGGGCCGCCAGTCCAGCCCGTGTTAATCAGCCAAACATCGGTTTGATGCTGTTCTAATTTGGCTTCGAGCATTCGTGCATAGACCGCGGGATGCCAAACTAAAAAAGGCGCGCCAAAGCAGGCAGAAAAGGTTGCCTGCGGCTCACTGACCCCAACCTCCGTGCCCGCCACCTTGGCTGTGTAGCCGCTTATAAAGTGATACATCGCCTGTTGAGGAGTGAGCTTTGCTACCGGCGGCAAAACGCTAAATGCATCACAGGTTAGGAACATGATTTGCGACGGCGCCGGTCCAACGCCGGGAATCAATGCTTGCTCAACATGATCAACAGGGTAAGCACAACGGGTATTTTCGGTAATGCTCCCGTCGCTGAAATCTACGACACCAGTATTAGGATCGTGGATCACATTCTCCAGCACGGCGCCAAATCGAATGGCGGCATGTATCTGCGGTTCCGCATCCGCGGAGAGATCGATGACTTTGGCATAACACCCACCCTCAATATTCGCGATACCGGCATCACTCCAACAATGCTCATCATCCCCGATTAAACGGCGTGCTGGATCGGCCGAGAGCGTTGTTTTGCCAGTGCCGGAAAGGCCAAAAAACAACGAGACATCGCCTGCTTTGCCTTGATTCGCCGAACAATGCATTGATAAGACGCCCTGTTTTGGCATCAGGTAATTCATTAATGTGAATACGCCCTTTTTCATCTCTCCGGCGTATTCCGTACCGAGAATCACGAGTTCTTTTTCAGCAAGGCTCAATATGACCTGCGTATCGATGGGAGCACAGCCGGCGTTGATGATTGTATAGTCCGGTGCTTCAAATGCGGGTAAACCCAGGGTTTCTGGCATGATTAACATGTTGCGCATAAACAAAGCGTGATAAGGGCGTTCACAAATCACCCGGATAGCGACTCGGCAGCTCTCCTCGGCACCAGCATAGCCGTCAATCACATACAGGGCTTTAGCCCCCGCTAAGTGTTCAATTGCTGCACCGCGTGCCTGTAAATAGCCCTCCGGCTCGATGGGCTTATTCACCGGCCCCCACCAGATATCATCAGCAAAGGCGGGATCATTCACTAGCCGTTTGTCGTTGGGGCTGCGCCCAGTTTTAGCCCCTGAAAACGCGATTAAAGCGCCTGAAGCAGCGATTGCACTGCCGGGTTCCTGGGCAAGCGCATGGTCGTAGAGCGTCTGTGGATCTAAATTATGGTGGACGCGGCTGGTGGATAGACCGTAACGGCCCAGATCTGGGGCGGGCATAAGGCACACTGACTCCTTGCAGGATTTTTCATTCGAAAATATATGTTCAAGTGAACATTAGTGTGCCATTAACCCCTTTCGGACGCTACCCGTCGTGGTGAAGGAAAGCCGCGCCCACGGCCGCTCCAATCATAATCGCGAGAAAAACCCAGGCCGCGATCGCCTGCGGCGATTGCCCCTTTTTCTGGGTTTTTGGCTCCTTGGTCGACACCGTCGCTGCGCGTCTGCGTGCCTGAATCACTAAGACCGCAACAATCGTGACCGCCATGGTAAGCAGAATTTGTTTAATCACGGCTTATCCTCATTTAACTAATGCGCTTTGCATAGATATCACCAGAGCTAGACTGACTTTCATTCGCACCCAGCCACGCTTGCATGGCCTGATCACCAACCCATTCCGAGAGCGCCAAGCGTCTGCTCTCACCCAGTGACACGTTAAAAGTATAGTTACCCAATGCGCCAAGACGAGCAATACACGCCTGCGCCACTTCAAGCGTCCCCGCCACGTACTCAAATGAGAGAGCTGGTAAAGGGCGATCGAGCCCGGCCAGTACCGCAGCCTCGTGACCCTCAACATCCAGTTTACAGAACTGCGGCTCACCGTAAGTTTCAATAAGCGCAGACAATGTGGTCACGGGCACCTGAACCGACTGATTCCATGCCACTTTTGAGAATCCTTGGTTTTTATTCCCAATAGACTCACGCCAGCTCCGTGACAGCGTTGAAACCGTCGGATTCCGCTCGCTGACTGCCAGTTCCGCGGTACCTNCCTGCTCGCCGACCGCAATTCCGAGCACCGTGATTGCAGGGTTGCCACGCGTGCGCCAGCGCAAATAGGCAAGGGGCAACGGTTGGGGTTCAAAGGCCAGGACATTGGCGCCGAGCGCGGCGAAAGTAAGGGTTCTATCACCAATATGCGCACCCACGTCAAACACCAAATCACCCGGATTAATCAGCGGCCGATAATGCCGCCTGAGGCTTGGCTGACGCCATGGCATCCCATAAACAGCAATTGAGCGTGCCAGCCCAAACGCCGCGCGGAGGTTCATGGCGTCACCCGAGCAATGCCTTGTAGGCTATTGATTTTCAAACCCTGGGTGCCGTAGCGGTTGCGCTGCATCTAAGCGCGGATGGTTATCACAGAATGCGGCTGCTAATACACCTGTCTGTGTCTCTTCCTGATCGAGCGCTTGCAACGTTTCGGCAACAGCATGGGTGCAGGCCAGCACGTCGCGAGTGCAAGCGCTCTCGGATATCGTATGCATGTTGCGCAGCGGCATCCCAACCGAGGTTGCCGCGCAGTCTACATTACCCAAGACTCCAGCCATCCCATCGGTTCCGGTATCAACACCCACCACATCGCGCTGGATTGGAATCTCAAGCTGGTTAGCAACGGTTTCGATGCGCCGATTGAGCTGTTCGCTAACAATAGAGCCAACGCTCATCGTAAAGCCTTTACCCATTTCAATGGGTGCCATCCTGCGGTCACTGATGCCAGGCGCTGCCTCATAGTCATGATTGACATCCACCCCAATAATGGCATCTGGGCGAAGTTCACCGGCCATGACACGACTGCCAAAGCGGCCGATTTCCTCATAGCTTGCGATGGCAAACAGCATACGAATATTTTTAGCGCCACCTGCCTCCGCCACCAATCGCGCAGCCTCCGCGGTCACAAAGCACCCTAACCCGTTATCAAGGTACGCCCCGTAGAACGTATCGGGGCCAAAGCCACGTCGGATCGGACGGTTCATCAAGATACTATCGCCGGGGCGGATGCCGAGTGACTCGATTTGTTTTTTCTTATCTGGCCCGTGAATGTGTAACTCTAAATATAGCTGCTCTTTGCGCACACCACGCTCGCCAGAGCGCAACTTCGGGTCAGCGAAGTGAATCGCGCCTAATGCCTCGACGGTACCGCCATCAATGCGCCGATAAGAACCCGGTGCTGCAGGGTCCTCGCTAAATAAACTGACCTCATGGCCAATCAGTGTGGTCGGTAAAAATGAATCACTATTGATCCATACCTTGCCATCACTACCAATGCTGCGAACTTGCATACGGATTTTATCGGCATGCCCAATCACCATCACTTTAAACAGATCGTCATCACCAGGATGGGTATCCAGCACCAGCCCGGCATGACCTTTAAAGGAGCGAATCGCCCAACCGGCAGGGGCAAATGATTCCATATACGGCCGGATGACCCCATGCGACATGGCGCCCTCCAGCCCGATGGGGCTTGGCGCGGCCAGGATGTCATGCATCAGTTTAAACTGCGGCTCTGGCATGGGTTCTGCCCATGGCTGGGAAACATTCGCCATTATGATCTCTCCGATAGCTTCCAAAACCGTTAGGATAACGCGTTAACAGCGTTTATTGGAGTCAGCAGACATGCGATCGGTTATTCTGCGACAATGCTGTTCTGACAAACCGCTCACACAGCATGCTTTATGGCCCACACCCTTCGGCACCGTTGCACTGGATGGCAACGCTGATGGCCTGCAACGCGGCTATTTTGTCGACCATCGGGTGAGCCCGGCCTGTGCCATGCCAGCACCTTGGAACCCAACCGCTGGCGCCTTGGTCATTGCATTGGCAGGCACGCCATTTCAGCATGCAGTGTGGACCGCGCTNTTAACAATCAAGCCTGGCCAAAGGAAAAGCTATCAGGCATTAGCGCACCACATTGGCAGAGCCACCGCGGTACGCGCCGTGGCCAACGCCATCGCCGCGAACCCGCTGCCGCTGATTATTCCCTGCCATCGTGTTATTCGAAGCGATGGGCAGCTTGGCGGGTATTCCCAGGGCTATTGGCGCAAACAAGCGATACTCGAGGCGGAATCAAACGGAGAATTTCTCGATGTTTAATGACGAACCACTGCGGGCCTCACGAGCCGAGGGACTTAGCCGCCTAGAGGCATTCTTACCTCATGCAGGCGCGACCTATCGGAATTATCGAAACTACCTGAGTCATCCTGAGGGCTTGCCGACCGTCTCGGCGCTTTCCCCTTGGCTTCGGCATCGGCTGATTACCGAAGAAGAGGTCATTGCAGCGGTTATCAACGCACACGGCACTCAGGCCGCCGAAAAATATATTCAAGAGGTGCTTTGGCGCGTTTACTGGAAAGGTTTTCTCGAGCAGAGGCCCGCTCTGTGGCACGAGTATCGCAATACGGAAATACCTGCATCTGATTTGACCACCAACATTAAATGTATGGATGACTGGCAAAAAACGCTTGAGACTACCGGGTATCTCCACAATCACGTTCGTATGTGGTTTGCGAGCATCTGGCAATTTACGCTGCACCGATCATGGCACTCAGGCGCGGATTTTTTCCTAAGACATCTGCTGGATGGCGACCCGGCCTCGAATACGCTGTCTTGGCGTTGGGTTGGTGGCTTGCAGACCAACGGGAAAATTTATCTTGCCACTGCCGATAACATCTCACGCCACACCGCTGGACAGTATTCACCCCAAAAGTTGGCGCGATCGGCTGAACCACCACCGCCGCCTGTGATGCCTGCCCGGATTCCCTTGCCAGCGCCCTTTCACCAAGTGATCCCAGTGAATGCCTGTTTGCTCATTCATGAAGAAGACCTGCACCCAGAAAGCCTTTTCGAGCAGCGCGCATGGGCAGATGTTATCGCCATTCAAACGACCCAATGGCGCTCAAGCCTACCGGTTTCCACTGTGGTGACCGATTTTGTTTATGACGCGTTAAAGGATGCAATAAGCAGAAATGCGACGCCGAAATGCCGGGATGCCAACATGGCTCAGGCCACACCTACCGAGTTCGCGAACTTGGCAGTGCGTCTGCACGAGCAAGGCATCACCCAAGTAGTCACCCCCTGGGCGCCCTGTGGGCCAACTGCCGATGCACTATCGGCACTCGAATCCGAACTCAACCTGCGGGCAATTGAGCTGATCCGCGTGCCGCGTAATTGGGACCTACAACTGTGGCCCCGGGCTACGCACGGGTTCTTCCGATTTTGGAAAAACCTCGATTTAACCGATCTTTGAGAGCGCGGCTAAAGTCGGCTGCGGTGTAATCTTCCCATTTATCCAATGAGGCCATATCTATCGGACTGAGCTTCCACTGCTTTAAGGGGTGTGCCTCCCGCTCTTTAAATCGACGGCGCTGCTCTTCTCGACTCACCGAAAACCAAAACTTAATGACGTGAATACCTGAGCGGACAAGATTTCTCTCAAACTCCGGCGCCTGCCGAATGAACTCTGCATATTGACCCAACGCTGCAGTTTGAGCAATTCGCGTTGCAAGTCGTATTTTTGTTTTTCGTAGGATTTACGGCGCAACCGATTGAGGTAAGGATACCCACCTTGGCGCCAATTCTCAGACAGCGCATCATCCCCATCGGTCTGTGCACCGCGCTGACGCGCTAACTCCTCATACATCAACGCCCGACGCAACAAAGTCAAATCATCTGGCGAGGCGCCTTCTATAATAGCGGCAATGTCCTCAGCCAATCGGGCGAGCTTTTTTTTTTCGATTTGCCTTTACTTTCTATCGCTTCTCACTGCACCTAACGTAGCAAGTCCAACGCCATAAAGACCTGATCTAAAACAAGTCTAGAGTAATACTCGCTCAACACCCGCCTTTTGCACTGACTCGACAAAGCGGGCAGACCAGTCCTCCCCAAGCAAATGCTTCGCCATTTCGATGACGATGTAATCCGCTTCAATGCCGGTGTCTTCCTCGTAACGAGACAGCCCCTGCAGACATGCTGGGCAGGAAGTCAGCATTTTGACTTTTTCTTTTCCCACCACAGGTGCTCCAGTCAGCTCCTCAAGGCCGGTATTGATCTCTTCTTCTTTGCGAAAACGCACCTGAGTGGCGATATCAGGGCGCGAGACAGCAAACGTTCCTGCTTCGCCGCAGCACCGATCATTCAGGGCCACTGATTGCCCCATTAACGCGGAAGCCACTGACTCCCCGGCCTGCGTTTTCATCGGTGTATGGCAAGGCTCATGGTAGAGATACTGCGTGCCCTCCACCCCATTGAGTTGGTAGCCTTTCTCAAGCAGATACTCATGAATGTCCAATAACCGGCATTCGGGAAAAATCTGCTGGAATTCATACTTTAAAAGCTGATCCATGCAGGTACCGCAAGAGACAATCACCGTGCGAATATCAAGGTAATTCAAGGTATTTGCTACCCGGTGGAATAGAACGCGGTTTTCCGTGGTGATCTGACGCCCCTTATCAATATCTCCCGATGAGGTTTGCGGATAGCCGCAGCACAAATAACCCGGTGGCAAAACGGTACGCGCCCCTGAATCATGCAGCATCGCTAGGGTTGCTAGGCCGATCTGACTAAAGAGTCGCTCTGAGCCACAGCCGGGAAAGTAAAAGACCGCCTCAGCGTTTTCATCGGTTTTTGCGGGGTTTGAGAGTATTGGCACATAACGGGAATCTTCCGCGCCGATCAACTGACGCATCGTCTGCCGCGGGAGGTTTGCCGGCAGCGGTTTACGCAAGAAATGAACAACCTGCGCAGGCACACTCGAGAGATCGCGGGTTGGCCTGGGTCGCTGCTTGACGGCTGAATCTGGCACTGTATCGCGCGTGCCCGCAAGTCCGGCATACCGCGCGAGATGGTGCCCGAGTCGTTGTGCCCCATAGCCCCATTGCATCATCCCTTTTCGCATGAGTTTAATTTGGCCAGAGTCAGTAATGTTCAAAAACGCCATCGCGGCTTTCGAGGTAACGCTCTCCCGGCGTTTGCCCTGTTTTTTGAGTGCATGGCGCATCTTGATAGTGACTTCACCGTAGTCGATATTCACCGGGCACGGCGTCACGCAGCGATGGCAAATCGTGCAGTGATCGGCAATATCATTCATTTCCGCCCAATGCTGTAAGGAAAGCCCCCGGCGCGTTTGCTCCTCGTAGAGAAACGCTTCAATTAACAGGTTGGTGCCTAAAATCTTGTCCCGCGGGGAGTAGCGCAAATTAGCCCGGGGCACATGTGTTGTGCAAACCGGCTTACACTTGCCGCAACGCAAACAATCTTTAATGTCTTCATTGAGTTCGCCAAGCTCGCTTTGCTCAAGAATCAGGGCCTCTTCCTCAACTAAACGCAATGAAGGCGTGTAGGCGCCATTAAGGTTGGCACCCTCGAGTAATTTGCCTCGATTAAACCGCCCGTCGGGGTCAACTTTTGCTTTATAAGCGGCAAAAGCCTCACGCTGCTCAGGCTCTAAATAAGGATATTTTGTTAGCCCAATACCATGCTCACCGGAGATGACCCCATCAAGGCTTTTTGCCAGCACCATGATTTGATCGACCAGCTCATCAGCGCGTCGCATCATGGCGTAATCATTAGAGTGAACGGGGATGTTGGTGTGGACGTTACCATCTCCGGCATGCATATGCAGTGCGATGAACAGGCGGCTGGCTCGGTGCTTTTGATGGATCTCGTTGAGCTTACGCCTAACCGGTTCAAAATCCCGGCCGTCATAAATCTCGTTAAGCTTGCGTGCAACTTCTTTGCGATACGAAACTCGGCGCTCACGACGAAGTAACTGGCCGAGGATTTCCACGTTGTGTTCTTGCGCGGCGGTTAACAGCGCCTGCCAGTCTGCCTGCACCCCCTCAAGGTGCACTGACGCTGCGGTTCGCTTACGCGCTAGGATGCTATCTCCCTCAGCGCTGGTCGATAAATCCTCACGGGCGGCATAGTTCGATTTGATACTCAACTCGGGCATTGGCCCACTGAGATATTGCTGCGCGGCCTGAAGTATTTCCAACTTATTGCGAATCGATTCAATCACATTCATCCGCTCAATGCCCTCGCTGTAATCAGCCAGGCGTTTGAGCGGTATCACCACGTCTTCATTAATCTTAAACGCATTGGTATGGGCTGCAATGGCGGCGGTGCGGGAGCGATCCGCCCAAAAGGTGCGGCGCGCTTCGGCAGAGGCAGCGATGAATCCATCGGCATCTCGAGCGCTGACCTTTGCCACCATATCCTCTGCCGCCTGCTGACAGGCAGATTCATCCTGACTGGCAATATCCGCGAGCAGCAGCATCCGCGGCTTTTCACCCCGATCACCCTTGGGAGCGTAACCCACCGCACGAATGTATCGAGCATCCAAATGCTCAAGGCCTGCCAGCTGCACCGATGGGTTCGCCTCCAGGGAGTCAATGACCTCCACGATTGCCGGTACGGCTTGGTGCAAATCGCTGCCATAGAACTCAAGACAGACCGTGCGCGTAAACTGCGGCATCACATGCAGAATAAACCGCGCTGAGGTAATGAGTCCGTCACAACCTTCTTTTTGGACCCCGGGCAAACCGCCAAGCACTTTATCGGTGACATCCTTGCCCAAGCCCACCTTACGCAAGCTAGCACCGGGCAGCGCTAAAACGGTTGGCTCCCCGATGGGTGTCTGGCCATCCGGGGCGAAGCGCGAGATTCGGAAGCGCACGGTTTCCTGACAGTGAATTTTGCCCAAGTTATGCTCAACGCGTTCCACCTCCAGCCATTCAGCATCGGGGGTGACCATACGCCAGCTGGCNAGGTTATCCAGCGTTGTGCCCCATAGCACGGCTTTTTTACCACCAGCATTCATCGCAACGTTACCGCCAATGGTGCTCGCATCCCGCGAGGTGGGGTCAACGGCAAAAACCAGCCCCGCTTTCTTTGCGACTTCTTCAACGCGTTTGGTGACTACGCCTGCTTCAACAGCAATGGTTGGCACGGCTCTTTCCAATCCGGGCAGCGGTGTAAGTTCTACCGCCCCAATCTTCTCCAGCTTTTCCGTGTTGATGATGGCGGAATAATCATCTAAGGGGACGGCGCCACCGGTATACCCTGTGCCGCCACCGCGTGGGATGATGGTTAAGCCCAGTTCGATTGCCGCGGCCACTAAAGCCGCCATTTCAGCCTCTGAATCCGGCGTCAAAACGACGAATGGCAAGGCAACTCGCCAATCGGTGGCATCGGTTTGGTGTGCAGCGCGGCTCAGCCCATCAAAGCAGACGTTGTGAGTGGCTGTGTGCTGGCTGAAGGCTTTTAGTGCACGTGAGCGCAGCTGCAATACATCTTTAAACCGTTGCTCGAATTTCTCTATAGCACTGCGGCAGGCGTTTGCCAATGTTAAGGCCTGAGCGTTTCCATCGGCACGCTGGTCAATTTGCTCAAGCCGATGCCGCATTGCCTCTGTTAATGACTGGCGACGGTCTGGGTTATTGAGCAGATCCTCTTGGATGTAGGGGTTACGATCAACGACCCAGAGATCGCCTAGCACCTCAAAGAGCATTCGTGCTGAGATTCCCGTACGACGTTGCTCGCGGAGGGTCTCGATAATCCCCCACCCTTCATTCCCCAGATAGCGCTGAATAATTTCGCGATCCGATGAAGAGGTGTAATTGTAAGGAATCTCGCGAATTCGCGGTGCGGGTGTAACGGACATAATAAGCAACGGCTCCGAACCAGCATTAAACCCTTAATGATACGGGTTTCAGGAGTTAAATGTTGAAGATACTGTCCCCAGTGGCAGGAATATGAAAAAATGATGCCGGTATTATAGAGCTAAGTTACTGATAGAGAGATCCAATATGAGCACGATTCAGGTCCCCGCTGGCGGCGCACCCATCACACGAACCAATGGCGTTCTCAACGTCCCTAATAATCCAATAATTACTTACATCGAAGGCGATGGGATTGGCATTGATATCACACCGGTTATGCATCGCGTCGTTGATGCGGCGGTGCAAAAAGCCTACGGCGGCGAGCGTCAGATTCACTGGATGGAAGTGCTTGCTGGAGAGAAAGCGAACAATGAGGTTGGCGCGTGGCTACCCGATGAAACCGTCGAAGCGATTCGTGAGTATCTCATCTCAATTAAAGGGCCCATGACAACGCCAGTTGGCGGAGGGATTCGGTCTTTGAACGTCGCACTACGTCAGGTGCTGGATCTCTACATTTGTTTGCGACCCGTGCGCTGGTTCAACGGCGTGCCTTCCCCCGTCAAACGCCCTGAAGAAGTTGATATGGCGATCTTCCGTGAGAACACCGAAGATATTTACGCAGGCATCGAATTTGAAGCGGGTTCGTCAGAAAACGAGAAATTCAAAGCGTTACTCAAAGAAAACTTCCCTTCTGCATATGCAAACATTCGGTTTACAGACGAATGTGGCATCGGCCTGAAGCCCATCTCCCGGGAAGGGACCGAGCGACTGGTGCGTGCCGCGATTCGGTATGCGATCGACAACAAGCAAAAGTCGGTCACCATCGTGCATAAGGGCAATATCATGAAATATACCGAGGGCGCTTTCCGCACCTGGGCATATGAATTGGCTGAGCGCGAGTTTGCCGCGGAGACCTACACTTGGTCGGAGTGGGAGCGCACCGTGGCCGCCAAAGGTCAGGCTGCAGCGAATGAGGAGCAGGAAGCCGCAATGGCAGCAGGGCGGGTTCTGATTAAGGATTCGATCGCGGATATCACCCTTCAGCAAGTGCTTACGCGCCCGACTGACTTTGATGTCATCGCAACCATGAATCTCAATGGTGATTACCTTTCTGATGCGCTTGCCGCCCAAGTTGGCGGGATCGGGATTGCCCCCGGCGGCAACATTAATGAGCAATCTGGTCATGCTGTTTTTGAGGCAACTCATGGAACTGCACCCAAATATGCCGGCAAAGACATGGTCAATCCGGGCTCATTAATTCTCTCAGCGGAAATGATGCTCAGGCACATTGGCTGGACAGAGGCAGCAGACCTAATCATTAAGGGAATGGATCAGGCCATCGCCAGTCGAGAAGTGACTTATGACTTTGCGCGTTTAATGGATAACGCTACCAAAGTGAGCTGTTCACAATTTGGCGAAGCGATGATCCGGAACATGGGGGATTAACCATCTCCC
>SL_4KL_010_BRINEDRAFT_10000773_pt1 | contig 16963 bp, 21 predicted proteins | sample SodLak_010_BRINE_2_FD_10664 | JGI IMG/M metagenome (IMG submission 10664)
GGTTTAGGAGTTTTAGAGCTTTTATTAGCGGATAAGAAGGTTGAAGACGTTTACGTAAACAGCCCTATTGGTAACTCTCCTATCTATATTAGCCACCAAGAGTATGGAGAATGTGAAACCAACTTGATCCCTACCAAGGATGAAGCTGAATCTTGGGCAACACAGTTTAGAATTCAAAGTGGCCGGCCTCTCGACGAAGCAAACCCTGTTCTGGACACTGAAACAGAGGTTACGGGCGGACGAGCTCGTGTAGCCGTTATTCAAGAAAATTTGAGCCCTGAGGGCCTGGCTTTTGCGTTTAGGAGGCATAGAAGTAGGGCTTGGACTCTGCCTCTTTTTGTCAAAAGCGATATGATAAATCCGTTAGGAGCGGGTTTGTTGAGCTTTATTGTTGATGGTAACCGTTCAGTTTTGTTCGCCGGTACTCGTGGAGCAGGTAAAACAAGCCTATTATCTGCCTCTATGCTCGAGATAATGAAAAATCATAGAATTGTAACCGTGGAAGACACTCTTGAATTACCAGTCCCGCAGATGAAAGATTTAGGCTACAATATTGAGCGGATGAAGTCTCAATCAACAATCACACAAGTTGAGAACGAGTTAGGAGCCGATGAAGCGATTAGAACATCTTTAAGACTTGGAGATTCCGCACTAGTTATTGGAGAAGTAAGGAGCGATGAGGCTCAAGCTCTTTATGAAGCAATGCGTGTTGGAGCAGTTGCAAACTTTGTTGGAGGCACAATTCACGGAGAAGATGCATACAGCGTTTTTGACCGCGTAGTAAATGATCTAGGAGTTCCAAGAACAAGTTTCAAGGCTACAGATGTAATTGTAAGTGTTAACAAGATTAAGAGCCCTGATGGAATGGAGACATATCGTAGAGTAACTGGAATAACAGAAATTAGAAAAGAATGGACCGAAGACCCTCTAGAAGAAGACGCCTTTGTAGAATTAATGAGATATGACTCTAGTAAAGATAAACTAGTCCCTACAGATGAACTGCTGAACGGAGAATCTATGGTTATGAACCGAATCGCTGCAAATGTGAAAGAGTGGAAGAATGATTGGCAGGCTGTTTGGGATAATGTCGAGCTGAGAGCCCGGATGAAAGAGGCTTTAGTAGAAAAAGCAGAAGAAAACGATGCCGATGAATTATTAGAAGCTGAAAAAGTAGTGGAAGCTAATCAAAAATTCCACTTGTTAGCTAAGCAAGTAAACGAAGAATATGGAGAACAGGAAACAGAAAGAATCTTCAAGAGATGGGAAGAATGGCTAGATCAGCAAGTATAACAAAGAAAATTAATGAGAGTATAGGAGCTTTAATATATGGATGAAGACCAAAAAGAGCGGGTAGACGAAATTCTCGATGATCTGAATAGAGATATTGAAATGCCTCCATATGATACAAATAGTGGAGAGAGCCGTTTTTCAAGAAAATACCAAAAGTACAAAGAAGATGATTCTGAAGCCAAAAAAACAAGCAAGTATGAAAATCTGTGCTATCAAGCGTCATCTATTCTAAATTTAAGCGCAGATGGAAAGACCAAAGATAAATTGGACCCTGCTATTAAGCTTTTAGGCTGGGAGATAACTCCAGGCATGGTCCTTTCTGCAGCAGTCGGAGTATTTTCTATAAGCTTTGCCTTCTGGATACTAGGAGTAATCTTGAACGAAGCTTTGGGCGCCATACTACAGCTAGAATCTGGAATTATACCTTTTTCATTGATGATGATTTTTGGCTTAGCTCCTTTCATGGCCGGCGTCTATACGTTCTATAGACCGATTTTTGAGGCTAAAAGCAAAGTTATCGAAAGCAGTGGAGAGATGATATTGGCCATATTGTACATGGTTGTTTATATGCGTTCAAACCCAAGTCTTGAAGGCGCAGTTCGTTTTGCGGCTTTAAATTTGGAAGGACCTATATCAAAAGACTTAAAAGGAGTTTTATGGAGTGTTGAAGTTGGAGAATACAAGAGAATTGACGCAGCTCTTGAAAATTATACTTCAAGATGGAGGAATTATAATAAAGACTTCTTAGAAAGCTTAAATCTATTAAGAGCGGCTACAAATGAGCCTAATCCTAAAAGGCGCGAAAGTTTACTGCAGGATGCTATAGACAATATTTTGGATGGCACACAAGAGAAGATGAAACATTATGCACAGTCTCTTGAAACACCTGTAATGATATTGAATGCTGTGGGCGCCTTACTACCTGTGCTCGGCATGATTATGCTCCCTCTAATTTCTACCTTTTTAGGAGGAGTAATCACTCCGCTACACTTATTCATTATATTCAATCTGCTCTTACCTACGTTTTTATGGGTATTTATGCAGCAAACATTGAGTTCAAGACCGCCAACAGTAGACACTTCTCCAGTAAATGAAGATTCATTGCCGGCAAGAGGCCGTTACCAGTTCGAAGCGATGGGGAGCGAATTTGATATCCCTGTATGGCCTATTGGAGTTGTCATCGCGCTAACCTTTGGTTTGTATGGCATAGTAGGATATTTGAGCTTTCCTCATCTGTACCCTATCTCAGATTCTGATATTATCTCTTCGGCCCCTCTAATGTTTACATCGGGAGAGGGAGAGCTATCACCCTTCTCAATGTTGTTGAGAAGTCTAAGTATTGTCTTCGGAATAGGGCTTGGTATTGGTGTGACTAAAATTCTTGGCAACTATAAACGCCAAAAAGAAGAAAAGAAGCTAGAAGAAATAGAATCTGAGTTCCCTACAGCTTTATTTGAGCTAGGGAACAAAATTTCTGGTGGAACGCCTATAGAGCTAGCTTTGGACCAAGCCGCCGATTCAACTCAGGATTTAAAGATATCAGAGCTATTCAGCGTATCTTCAAATAACATAAACAACTTAGGTATGACGTTCAAACAGTCCATTTTTGACCCTAAATATGGTTCTCTATCCCAGTTTCCAAGCCAGATGATTAAAACAGTGATGAAAGCCATTCTAGAGTCATCTGAAAAAGGCACAAATATTGCTTCGAATGCAATGCTGACAATATCAGGTACCTTAAAAGCATCCATAAAACCCAAGAACAGCTCAAGGACTTGATGCAAGACACCACCACCACAATTCAAATGCTTGCATACATGTTAGCACCTATTGTATCTGGAGTAGCAGTTGGAATGAGCCAAACTATTATTACAGGGTTGTTTGAGCTTTCAGGAGCCTTTGATGAAGGTACGGGCGCTGGGCCTGAAGGCAGTGAAGGCGCAGAAGCAGCAGGAGCTGAAGGGGTAGGAGGAGGCACAATGCTTGAAAATTTAGATTCTGCAATACCTCCTGAATTACTACAGTTAGTAGTAGGAGTTTACCTAATACAGCTGCTATACATACTCGGAACATTCTACATGAAAATAACACGTGGAGAAGATCAGACATACAAAAACATGTTTATAGGCAAGATAATGATATCAGGAATATTCTTCTATACAATAACAGTAGTTATAGTCAGCCTCCTATTTGGAGGGCTAATGTCAGGAGTTGGTGATATATGAAGGGAAAAATCTCAGTCTGGTACTTAGTACTGATAGTGATTTCTGTCTCAGTCTTACTGACAATAATGTATGTAGTTGACACTATAGTAGCAGACTTATTCATAGGCGCACTAGAGTCAGCAGCTGAATGAAAACATTAGTATTAAATTTAGAACAAAACATAAAGTAAAATACAAGTGACTCTAAAAGGAACAGAAGGCAAAACCATAGACATAATAATAGGGTTAATTATAGCTATAGCCATAGCAACGATATTCCTGGCACTATTCCTACCAACAATACTAGGTACAGAAGAAGCAGCAAGCTGTACTGGAATACTACAAAACATTGGAAGCATACTCTCAGACATGACAGGAAGATCAATATGCTAAAAGGAATGGGAATAAGTTCAATAATAAAACTGACACTGGCCATAACAATAACATCACTATTTATAGGGATTTCCACGATAGGATCCCTTGGAGATGCAATGCAACACAGCATCCAGAATTTAGGCGATACATCCAACCCCGTAGTCGAAGTAGAGAGGGCCAGTACAGTAGCAAGCCTGACAGAATTTGTAAGAGACCGCGCCGTAAATAGAGGTTGCGAGGTTATAGAGGAAAAGAACGAAGATGAAGATGTTGATGGATATGAAGGCCTTCAAGACACTCATCTAACCCAGTATCCTGAATGCTTTGGAGGCTCTGCCTCAGGAATAAGAGGAAGGGAAGCGTTTAATCCTGGCGGCCTAGGAGCTGATGAAAACTACATGCCGGGAGTATACTCAACAGAGAGATTCTTAATCGAAAGAGATATCACTCTTAGTCAAGACTTTCTTGTACAAGAGTCGGAAAATATAGATCCTGATGATGAAGATGAACGTGACGTAAACAGTATTATTACTGCTCTAGAAGGATCTCCGCACGAGCATTCAGAAATAGAGGCAACAGATGGAGAGTTAAATATAGGTAAGGTGGCTGCTGGTTCAGCAGTTGTTGGTAGCGTTGCTGGCCCAGGAGGAACAGTTTCGGGGGCGGTACTCGGCGCAAGTTTAGGAGTGATCGTATCAGGAATATATGAAATTGTTGATGACCAGCCAGACGTTGTCCCGATAGTAGTTTTCTTTGAGGATTTAGATGATGTTAGCGATAGAACGAATATAGGAACTCTTGAGAGCGAGGATATAGATCTAATAGACGATGAAGAACCAGAAGACAGTTTAACAATTGATCTATGTGAAGGCGATCAAGGATATATACAGGCGAATAGAGGAAGTATAGAGGACGCATCTTATTCAGACGATGAACCTCTGTTCCCTATAATAGTGATAACGGATACCGAAACCGACAGCTGTTAATTTATCTAAGAAACTTTCTCATATTAAACCCAGATTTATTATTGAACTCAGTTCTTTATTAACGATAGTATTAAGTTTAGAATAAACTAAAATCAAACTGTAAGCAATGCTAAAAGGAATGGCGATAGACTCAATAATAAAGCTGACCCTGGCTATAACAATAGCATCCGCTGTAATCGGAATATCTACTATCGGTTCTCTAGGAGATGCACTAACTGATACATTCGATTCGGTAGTAGATTCTACCGATCAAACGGTTGAAGTTGAAGATAGCCGGGCTATGGCAGATTTAACATTGTTTGTAAGAGATAAAGGAATGAATCGAGGATGTGAGCTGGTCGAAGAAATAAACGAAGGTGAAATCCAACCTACGTATCCTAATGAAATTGATAACGATCGTGGAGGTTATGAAGGTCTTAGAGGAACTAGATTAACATTAACCCCTGATTGCTTTGGAGCCGACGCATCAGGCCTATTACAAATGGATCCCGAGGCAGGTTTTAACCCTAATGAAGCTGGAGTTGACGACAATTACATGCCAGGGCTTCAAGGCAGAGAGGATTTCGAGGCAACAGAAGATTTCATGATAGATGGAGTCATTGAAAGATCTGAAGGCCTCGTGGGATACGGAGAAGTGAAAGATGAAAGCGCAAACTACCTAGAAGTAAGATTACAGTCTTCATTCCAAGGACAAAGAAATCAAATAGATAACGAAGTATTCACAGAATATTTTTATCTTTGTAATGAAGTAGACTTCGATTTAATGCCGCTTGAACTTAGTATTACCGGCACAGTCGAAAACTTAGTCACTAATCCAGTTTATTTAGCTTGTTTTGCCTACGAAGGGCTTGGCTTTGCTGAAACAGATACTATGTCTCCAATTTTAATATATGAAGGAGGAAGTATTTCTGAGAGGACTAATTTTGTCCAGGATTACGATGATAACGATAGACCTTCTGAAGATGGTGAGGCAGGTTTTTTACAACAGATACAATTTTGTGAAGGCGACCGAGGCTATGTTCAACCCAACAGAAGGTATATTGGAACTGAAGGAGATGGACACCTAGATGAAGAACCATTAATCCCAATAATAGTGATTGAAGAGGTAGAGACTGAAAACTGTGGAGGCCCTAGAGGGTTAGAACTCTATGATGGCAAAACTTCTGGAGAACAATTATTTATTGAAGGCTCTCAAGCTAGAGAGAAGACAAGAAGCAATAAGTTTGAGCTAAAAAATGATCTTTCAGAAGCTGATCCTGATATCGAAGATTACTCAAAGCCTGATAAATGCTCTATTTATTACAGGGAAAAAAACTGGGGGCTCTCAAAGGCAAGCCAAGCTGAAGAAAGGGTTACTGGATTTGCTGAAGATATACTAGATGGGTTAACAGCGAGTGTAGAAGCTGAATTTGGAGATGACGCAGTTGAAAATCTAATGGAGGCATTCGAGAAGTATGTAGGGCACCATACAGATAACGATACAAACCCTAATTTAAGAGATTTCATCTATGAGCAGCTTACCGAGGAGACTGAGTCAGGAGTTGGAGAGACTGTAAAGTACTTTGAGCCACAGGAAGAGATCTCTTCTACAGAGAATGGCTTACCTGAAGGAGCGGATTATGAACACAAATCTTATGGTCTTGAATACGATGAAGGAGATTTATATACGGTAGATTTAGGGTTGGATGCTATAGCAGATGAAGTTGAAGACGTACTTAACGAGTTGGCCGGTATTATTGACGATGGATTTGGTTTTATAGATGTAAGCGATGATAATGAAATTCCTACTAGTATAGATATACCTCATTCCAATTTTGAGTTAACTATTGATATTAGGGCATTAATATTAGATGATTTTGAAGAGGATGGGCTAAATGGCGAGAGGTTTATTGATAGAGCTGATAGATTCCATGGAGATAATACAGGCGAACTGAGGCTAAATGATTATAATTATGGGTTTAATGAGATGTATGGCGATTTAAAGTGTGCGGCAGACGGCAGTGATGATGTTAAATGGCATCTTTGCCATGAATCTAGAGAGGAAAACACAATTGAAGTAGATGGTGAAGAGGTAGTTTGTGATCCCGAAACTGGGGAATGGTCTGAATCCTAATCTATTAATTTAAAAATGAGAGATTTGAAGTCCAGATATATTTGTCGATGGTTTGATTTAAATAGAAGCGAATATGATTTATTTGTAGTTTGATGGAAAGCCGAGATATTTTTGAAGATACAAATAGGCTCAACGATTTGAAAGGCGGTATTAGTCTATCGATAAGGACAGTAACTATGATTACTCTAGGTATACTGTTAATTACTTTAATGTATTTAACCTTTGAAACAACTGTGGAAGGTTTGATTGATTCATTTATTGGCAATATTGAGCTACAGTCTGTAGATTGACCGGTTTTTTCTGAAAACTTATTTCAATAAGACCAACAATTGTAAATTGTGTGAAAGCTATCAACATATCGATATCAACTATTGTAGCCATGATAGTGGGAATAATTGTATTAGTTATAATAGCCGGTCTTTTGTCAGGGAATTTAAATTCGGCAGAGCAGTTTGCTACGAATATTGAGATAAATACGGGTGGTCTGGATTGAGGACCTCTATAATGGCCTTACTTGGGCTTACATTGGCTTTGGTGGCGCTTGTCGGAATTTATGCGAGCGTTGATTCTGTTTGGAGTAGTGGAGAAGAAGAGATAACTGATACAGGAGATTCATTCACTGAATGTTTAGGAGACGTGACTTCAGGATCTGATGAAGACTGCGGCTTATTTGAAGAAGGTGAAAATGATGATGGAGGATGATATAATTGTATGAGCGAATCTAATGCACCTATTTTTATCATAGTAGGAACTCTGGTTTCAGTTACCACCATAGCTATATCAACAGGTTTGTTACATGATTTTGCTAGTAGCAGTGCAGAACATGAAGATAGGCATGAATTCAATAGACTATTAAACTCCTTAGAATCGCAATGCGAAAACGTTGAAGCAAGTCAAGACACCCGATTTTCCACTACTGAGGAGATAGATTTACGTGATGCTGAAATAGAGCTATCTGTCTCTGATGACCCGAAACTTATCTATCATTCTGATGAAAGGGACCTTTCAGAAGATATTAACTGCGAACCGATATTGAAACAGATTTTGATTTTGGTGAAGAATCTGATGACGGTTTTATTCCTATTGGAAACCATCAAATATATGCAAGAGAGAATGATAATGAAGCTGTTGAGGTGACTAACCATTGATTGGCCAAGTTTCTTATCCTTTTTCCATGTTTGAGGCTGCTTTTACCTTTTTAATTGTTATTGGCGTTGTTTATGGCTCTCAGGCTTATACAGAAGACTTTATGCGCCAAGAAACTGCTGATGCGCAGGCTGATAGAATCAAGAATGCTGCGTTAGCTCTTGATAGTATTCCGGAAGGCCATATAGAGATTCCAATACAAGATTATGAGTATAAGCTTAATGGAGATGAAATTACAGTTAAGTTTCGAGAAGAAGAACAATCAGTGCGTCTTAATGATGTTAACGCCGGTGTAACCGGCGAATCTGATTTTACAGAGCTTTCAGGGCTTTGTATTGAGAAAACACAGACTGAAGAAGAACCTATTATAGAATTTAATTCAGGGGCTTGCTAATGGACTTATACAATCTTGTAACAAAAATACCGTATCTTATTATGCTCGGAGTAGGTTTAACTCTAATTATTAATCTTTATATGAGCGGATTACAGGATTTGGAAGTTGATGTTGATGATGCTTCAGAGCAGGACTATAGAAAAGCACTGGTGCTTGAAAATTTATTGAATGTTGATGCCTCAGATTCCGAGGTAGATTTTGAGTACGATAAGCGTAGAGCTGTGATGCCTGCAGAATTTCTGAAAAATGAAGACCCTGATGATGATGAAATAGGATATCAGGTGGAAAACGGGGATTGCTATATAGAAGAGGTTGCCGGTCTTGATGGAACGAACTTTGGTTTTGGAGTAGACGATCACACCGAGTTAGACATAGATTGTGATAATCATATAGATTTTAATTCTGCTAAAAGCCCAGTATTAGTTTTAAGAGAGGATGAACCTCCAACAGAGGTGTTTATACATGTCTATCCGGTATTTTAAAGGCCAAGGAATTATTGCAGAAATTATTTTGTTTGCAGTATCTATATTTTTGGCTCTAATGGTTACAATTATTCTTTCAGTAGATGATTCAGAATTTAATGAGAGTGTGTCAGCTGAGATTGAAGGCAGTATGGAGAATGTTCGAGATAGATCTTCACTTACAGTAATGCTGAACGATAACGTAGACAGTGTTAATGATGTAGACAATGCGTATAGCCAAGTATCAGCGATAGAATTGACTTCTTATTATTTTTCAACCAGTGAAGACATACATCTATACGGATCAACGTACGACAGGGACGAAGTTAGAGATGATTTAAAAGCATATTATAGACAGAAACTCGCACAATACAGCGCAGGATCTCAAGAATACCATTTAAACATCACCGATCCTGATGATAATTATATTGAAGTTGATGAAACAACTGAAGAACATAGAGAACGGTGGAACTCAGTTTCAGTACCGCTACATCTCAGCAATGGAGAAACCGGCGAAATCAAGATATATATCGGAGGAACTGGAGGTTCGTTTAATATAGAATGAAAGGATCAATGGAAGGCGTACTACCTATGTTAGGGCTTGTGATTTTGTCAATGGCGATGGCCACACAATCATTGCCGCTTGCTGATGCTTTAGCAGAAATAGTTGGAGACTCGACCGAGTCTATAGAGCGAATTGTCGATACCAGAGCTTATTCAGACTATTATTTCTTCAATAATGTAGGGCTGGTAGCAGAGTATAGCTCTAACGAAGCTTCTTACAGCCTTGGGCTCGAAGAGGGCGGCCATGACAGCTGGAATAATAACTGGCTTGATTCATCATCTGAGGAACAAATACACTCAATTTGGAAAAAACATTCTACTGAAATCTTGAATAGCGAGGTTACTGGTTCTGAAGGAAGCGATTGCGAATTGCCTGATTTAAAATATAATATTATTTCTAATGCTGAAGCCGATGGGAATGACCATGATATAGAGATTAATGTCTCAGAAGATGAGAGTGATTCTTTACAAACTACCTGTTTATCTGGCTCAGGCCCAACAAAGTATGTACAAGATGACGATATTATTAATTACGAAACTGTGAGGAATAACCGTTATATGCATTTAGTTGAAGACACCCTTGATTTTCTACGAGTAGCGGAATCCGAATTAGGCGATTTATCTGGAGAAGAGTATGAAGGAGACTCAACCGTATGTAGTCTAGACGTCGAAGGAGATACTGCAGACGAAGCTGAAGAAAGAGCTGAAAGCGAGGCTAGGGACAATCTGGACGAGGCCGTTGAAGCACAACTATCAGAAGCAATGTCTAGATTTGAAGAAAAGCCTTTTGTTGAATTGCTGGAAGACCCTGTAGACAATTTCCATGCTCCAGGAAACTGGGAGCACGTATCAGGAAACGTGACTAGAGATGGAGAAACGGACTCCGAAAGAATTGGAGATTGTGGTTGCTGTTGTTCAGGAGAAGACTGTGATTGTGATGGTCCTTGCGGTAATAGGTATGAGGGAGAAGCAAGCGGAGAACCTGAAAGAGTCCATTTTGATTGGAAAATTGAGGATAAAGATCAAGAAGTGCTTGTAGATGAAAGTAACGAAAATCTAGTTTTTAAAATAGAACCTTTTACTTATTATTGGTGATACCCGCTTACTAATAGGATTTTATCCTGATTTTCATAAATTAATTGAAAATTAATGGATTGAACTTTAATTTTAAATAGTTCCTAGCAAAGTTTCATTTACGAGAGATAGTCTAATGAGGTTGAATTTTTCTAGCTACAATTTATTTGCCTCTATCCTATTAATTTGTACTATAATTCTTGGGTCTTTGCTGATTGACGGAAACTCGGTTCCTGATACGTATTCTTCCAACATGGAATTTGATATGGAAAAAAACTACTTGGGAGAAAATTATAGAGATCGATTGAATCAGGATCAAGGAGATTCTGATACATCTGAAACACCAGATGATTTATTAAATGAGTTGTTAGAAGCCCTTAGAGACGATAGAATAGATGATGGTCAGAACGAAGATTTATTCCCTGAATCTAGTAGCAGTTCCAATAACTCGGAAAATGTGAGAGAGCTTAATTCCAGCGAAAATGAAGAACAATTGGACTCTGAAACCAGAGATTTAGAGAACAGGACTGAATCTGAAAGTTCAGATGATGAGACATTTCTAAGCGGAATCATGAAATTGTTACAAAATATTTACCCCTATATAATCTCTACTTTTTTGGCGGTGGGCACTATTATTTCGTTATATATAGCTTCTAAGAGAAATCTATCAGTTTCTGACATAATTTTAATGTTAAAAAAGGTTTACCAGAACCTGAAAAACCATATATTAAATTATATAACACGCAGTATGTCTAAGGCATCAATTTTACTGCATAATATTTTGAAAAGATCTAAAAAAATATTTCCTGAGATAAATAGGATAGCAGAAAATATTTTCGCCATTCTAGAAGATTTATTTTTGCGTTTCTTAGGTAAAAACGATGGTAAAAAGCAAGAAACTAGTAAAATTATTCGGCTTTGGAGGTCATTAAAGAGTTATACCGGTGTGAGCGGTAATAAGTTTACTGACCCCAAAGGAAGTCAAAAAAAGAGCTATAAATAAAGGTTTTAATGTGGAGACTGTTGACAAAATAGTGAATGCCTTTAGACTTGATAAATATAGTTCAAAAGGTTACAGTGAAAATTTGAACAGTGAAAATCTTGAAAAATCGTTAGAAGACCAAGCAGAATGAATCAAACAACTTTGAGGTTTTATGGAGTTTTAGGATCTTCACTTGGACTTTTGGCATTGCTGATCACTTTAAGACCTGAGATTATTGGAACCTCGTCCTTAGATATAAGCAGCATGTTATGGATTTTATTGGTTCTAAGCTTGGTAGCTTTGTTTAGTTTAGCCGGATTAGTATGGTTTAGAGATAGTATTGACCAAGATGAAGTTTTGATAAAATTTGAAACCCCTCCGGAAGTAGCAGAAGGCGAAAAATCGGATAAAATTCATGAATTTGAATTTGATAGTTATAATGAGGCGCAGGAAAAGCTTTCTATTGTTATTAAAGAGATACTAAAAGATAACCCTGTTGAAAGTACTGAGGATATTAACAGAGCTATAGAGAAAGGATTTTGGACTGAAGATCCTGTTTCAGCAGCTTTTGTTTCTGAAGAACTTCAATTTCCTTTAGTTGATAGATTGAGAGCGTGGCTTGAGGAAGATAACACATTTAATAGGCGATTAGTTAGGACTGTAAAATCTATTGAAAAATTGTATGGTAGGGAGAATAAGAGTTATGAGTTTGATTAGAGTTCGTTACTTAGATATAACTTTGCCTATAATTTTTGCTCTTGTGTCGGCTAGTATATTAACTGGCTTAGTGACATATCTAATTGCTGCCGTAATCCCAGGAGTTTTTTTGTTTATAAGTTATATTAGTTCTAAGCCTGATGAAACTGATTTGAGGATTGAGAGGTCTATTACGGATAAGACTCCTAGTCCTGGAGAAGCGGTTGAGATTAAATTAGAAGTGGTAAATAAGGGAAATAGTGTGTTTACAGATTTAAGAGTAGTTGATGGAGTTCCGAAAAGTTTGAAGGTGATTCAAGGTTCGCCTAGATCATCTATGGTGCTTTTTCCCGGTTCTAAAAAGACTATTTCATATGAAGTAAAGGCTAGGAAGGGAGAGCACTCATTTGATTCTGTGACAGTAGGCTACTCTAACGGAAGATATTCTTTTAGAAGCAAAGTTAAAGCGCTTAAAGATGATTTTATCGAATGTGAAGCGCCTGTAGGAGACTTGGAGATCAGAAATAATAGTTTAAATACCGTTGGAGATATACTTACAGACAAAGATGGTAATGGGATAGAGTTTCACTCTCTTCGAAATTATCATAGTAATGATCCTATCTCAAGAGTTGAGTGGAAGCATTTAGCTAAGAGACATGATTTGGCTACTAAAGTTTTCCGCGAAGAGAGAGACAAGGATATACTGTTAGTTGTAGATTTCAGAGAAGTTTCTCGTAGACGTGCTGAGGCAGGTGAACCTCTTGCAACAGATCTCTGTCTTTATGCTACAGAAAGAGTTTACCAGTCTGTTGTGGACCTGAATCAAAGAGTAGGTATTCTTATTTTAGGATTAGATTTGGATGAAGTGAATGTCCCTTTGGATTCTTCTAGTGCATGTTATATCAGCCCTGGAAGAAGCAGGAAGAACTATTTTAAAATAGAAAAATTATTGAAAGAAGCTCAAGATTGCCCCAGTTTAGATGAAGCAGATATTGACGCTAAGATTTATCGGCATATTAATCCAGATTCTCAAACAGTGATTCTCTCTCCTCTTTTAGATGATAGGTTTTTACCCGTATTGAAGAGTTTAGAAGCCCAAAATCACTCTCCTACAGTTATAAGCCCAAATGTCACCTATTCGTCTAACATGCCTTCCAGATTACATAAAATACAAAGAGAAATTACAATTAAGAAAATACGGAAGTTTTCTCCAGTTTTAGATTGGAATATTGATAAACCCTTATCTTTACAATTGTCTAAAAAAGTTGAAGCAGGATATAGAGGTAAAAACTGATGGAAGATTCCATAGATTCTGGGAATTGGAGAATAACTCGGTCAGGAAGTTTAATACTGTCTTTGTTTTTTGTAGCATTTCTGTCGTATTTGGCGTATTTTATACCTCTAATAGCCCCAGTTTTAACTTCTGTAGTCGGAGGGCTGGTATTAGGGCTATCTACGTTATTTAAATATAAAAAAGAATTAGAGTATTTGTTTAAGCCTTTTTCTGAATTTTTAGGGATGTTTGCTGGTTTTTTATTAATTTTATCTTTTGTGGTTTTCTTTTCTTTGTCTTTTGATACAGTTTTAGAAGCTGTTGAACAGAGCAGTATAGAAGGAGTTTTAGAGCTTATTGGATTCATTGTTCTCCCTGTTTTTGGTTATTCTCTAGTCATATTAGGTATGTTCTTAAGTGCTTCTAGCAGTTTACTGATTTCTTCAGAGAGAGTTAAAAAGTCTTTATCCATAGGTTTAGAGAGTAGAGACTATTTTTTCCCTGCTATTTTAGGATTCTTGACTGTTTTGTCTGTAGTTGGTACGAGTTTTGTCAGAGATTTGCCTCTTTCTGATATTTATTCTTGGATACTAGTTGTTTTGGTGCGAAACTCTATTTTTTCTGGTTTGAAGTCTGTCGTGCTTCTTTTAACCGCTTATTTTTTAGCTAGAAAATCTTTAGCTCTTTTACCAACTAGAGAGTTATTGAACCTGTCAGATAAATCTTTTTATCGAAGATTAAACATATCTAAGAACACAATTAATAAATCAGTATATGGAATCTGCTTAGCAGTTATTTTTGAAAGTTTTGTAAACTTATCTATATTAGACTATTTCAGCATTTTAAACACTCCTGGGTTTAGGAAAAGCCTTTTAGCAATTATTTTGATTTCATCAATCCTTATTGTATTTGTTAAGTGTTTAAAGCTGCTCACATTCGAAAGAGATAGTCTAAAAACGTATTTGCCTTTTTTAGTCTTTAGTTTATTAGCTTATGGAATCGCATTAGCTTTTTCACTGCTTTTAGGATATTTTGTAGAATTTTTACCTGAAATTCTGGGAAGACTAATAGAAACTTTTGATAACATTATAGGAATAGTTCCTACAGTTATTGGGCTTATGACAGTTTCATCTATCTTTATTCTTTTATTTCAGTCTTCAATAAATATTTTGAAGAAAGCTAAGATACTAACTGAAGATTTAGAGAATATTACCTTGTTAAGCGGAGGAATATTCTTATCCGGCTTAGGTTTCTATCTGTACAATCCTAATCAAACTGTGCTTTTTGCTGGAGTGGCGGTTTCAATTGTTGTCTGGAGTTTGGGTAAAAGATTCACTATTTTGGGAAGAGAAATAGGCAGAAAAGGATATACTAAACAATCAGAAATCTTCTATACTCTATATCTGGGATCTGTAGGAGTTGCAGCCATTATTATTTCAGAGATCGTTTTAATATATTCAAGTCATCTCAGCTTAGTGCTTCTTCCAGAGACTTCGAGGCCTATAATATTTTTGCTGAGTATAGCTAGCTTAGGACTGCTCGCCATATTTTTGAACAAAAGCTAGAAAAAGAAATATTTGAGTAGTTTATACACCAGGGATAGCGGTTTTATCCAATATTTCTTCAATAACTTTTTCGGATTCGACCTCATTTACTTCTGCATCTAATGATAAAAGTATACGATGCTTTAGAACAGGGACAGCCATCTGCTTAACATCATCAGGAACTACAAAATCCCTTCCTTCTATAACTGCCTTAGCTCTGGAGGCTTCAAATAACCTCTGTATAGCTCTTGGGGACGCACCTGTATCTACTCTTTCATCTTCTCTTGTCTTTCTACAGATTTCAATCATATAATCCCTCATATTCTCTTTACACTCAATATTTTCTACTCCAGACTGTATTTGTTCCAGTTCTTTTTGGTTTATGACCTGTTTTGGTTCTGGAGACTGTTTATGTCGGCTTGCCCTGTTATCTAATATTTGGCGCTCCCCCTCCTTATCAGGGTAACCTATACTTGTTTTAAGCATGAAGCGGTCCTTCTGTGCTTCAGGCAATGGGAAAACCCCTTCTTGCTCCACAGGATTTTGTGTAGCTATTACAAAAAACGGTTGCGGTAGATCAAACGTTTTATTGTCAACAGTAACTTGCTTCTCTCCCATTGCTTCTAGTAACGCAGCTTGTGTTTTGGGAGGCGCTCTATTTATTTCGTCAGCTAACACAACGTTAGAAAAAATGGGGCCTTTTTTGAACTCAAACTCGTTGGTTGATTCGTTGTATATGTGGCTCCCTGTAATATCGGAAGGTAATAAGTCAGGAGTGAATTGTATTCGGTTGAACTCTAGTCCTGTTGCTCGAGCTATACTCTTTGCTGTAAGTGTTTTTCCTGTTCCCGGTACGTCTTCAATGAGGACGTGGCCTTTTGCAGTTAGCCCTGTTATTACAGTCTTTAGGAATTCTTTTTCCGCTATTACTGTTTGATTCATTGACTGAAGTATATTGTTGATTTCCGTAGGCCGGTCTGATTGGGGCATAATTTATTGATTTGGTTTATGCGTTAAAGAAAATTTGGTTTTAATGGATTTCAGGTTTTAACGAGTTATTTATCGGAAATCATTTATTATTAGTTCTCCCACTTTATTGATAGGTGAACTATTTACAGTGGCAGAACAAGGAGATGACAATACAGTATATGTCGGTTCGAAACCAGCAATGAGCTATGTACTAGCAGTAGTAACACAGTTCAGCGAAAACCATGAAACAGTCCACGTAAAGGCACGTGGAAAAGCAATCAGCCGCGCAGTAGACGTAGCAGAAATCGTACGTGACAGATTTGAGGAAGACGCAGAGATCGAAGATATCAGCATTGGAACAGACCAGATAGAGACAGATGAAGGAGATGAATTAAACGTTTCAAGCATCCAAATCAACCTCACAAAGCCATAAAAACACGGTTAAAACAGGCTTATTTTCATCCACTCCTTTTTTATACAACCTATATCAAATATCAACTATGAATCAGATTAAAGGACTATCTCAAATTCTATACTTGATAATCGCAGCTTCCGTACTTATGATCGCAGCTCTATCAATAGTGTTTATGCTAGACGAAGGCTTATCAGGCATTGCAGACTTCGGAGGAGAAGCAGACAATACTGCCTGTCAAAATGCTTTAGATACCAGATGCGCGCCTCTAGGCGATGACGCAGTAATCGATGTTCCTTCAACATGTGAAGACTCAGAAGGAAACCAAATCCCGCCAGCAAACACATTAGCAGATAATAACGATGAAATCTCCTGCTCAGATGTAACCTAAGCTGTGAGATTTAATGGACAAAGTAGTTGAAATAGTGCTTGTAGCAACCGTAATACTCATAACAGCAGTAATAGTTACAACAATGGTTAA
>SL_4KL_010_BRINEDRAFT_10000775_pt1 | contig 16950 bp, 29 predicted proteins | sample SodLak_010_BRINE_2_FD_10664 | JGI IMG/M metagenome (IMG submission 10664)
TTTTCTTTTTGCTATACACAATCTTGCATATAATTCATTCATTTACACTGTATCTATCTCCAAACCCAATATATTATTTATGTCGCATTATAATATAGTATTATATGGGGATTAAATCATTTATCAATAATCTCATTCCATGGAAGAATAATGTAGTTAGTATGCCAATCATATTTGGCGAATCAGGGCCACGTTCTTACTTTGGCTCAATTGGAGAATTAGAACGAATTGAAAATGGTGAAGTCAATTGTTGCCACTGTTCAAAAGAACTTGGCATTCGTACTATTAAACACACGAAAAAGATTAGTGAGGGGGAATACTCACATTCTTGTGGAAAACGTGAGTGTAAGCAATTTTTGACCGAATTATGAGATTTCAGTCGGGTTAGAAAGATCAATCTGATTCTTCATTTGAAGAACGTTGTTCGCTCAAGTATTCCCATATTTCTGAGCAACCAGCACCATCCTCAAGACCATCTAAATGATTTGCATTGTGTTCTTCGCCCATTTAAGTATTAAATTTATTACTTCAAATCATATAAACACTTTTATTAAAAAGGAATGACATAGATGGTGAGGAACACCATCCATGAGGTGTTTGTGACTGTAGTATATTTAAGTGATACAATTAAATTCCCACAGCCACACCAATATTACAAAATCGTACTATTTAATAGTTGTTACCAATTCTTTGTGTGAGTATTAGGCTTGTGTGACTGCAAGTTCAACAAGTTGCTGTCCAATATCAACCCCTACTGTATTGAATCGCCCTTCATCCCGTCCTGTCCACAGTTCTTGATACTGTACATCTTCACCAGTCACATTCGTAATATGAATTTGNTCTGGAACGTCACCGAAGTCACCAGTAATTTCTTCGTATTGNNCAGGGTCAACAACATCGTATCGTCCTTCTTCGACCATACATAATACACGACCTATAAGATTATAAAACNTATGATATAGATTGATTTTGTGTAGCAGTTACCAATCAAAAGCTTGTTTGAGATCATCAAATGCATCATGTAGAATCAAATAATTTTCTTCAGATATTTCATGCTCAATCACTTCTTCAATCCCCATTCTTTCAGTTTCATTATGTATATCAGCTTGTTGGAGGAATGGTTTTTGATCTTCATCATCAGGCAAATCATTCACAGCCGCGTTCCATTGTTCTACAGCACCAGTTTTTCCATTCGCAATTGAAAGTGTGTCTGTATTATCAACCATATGGTAATGGTATATCTACATCGGGTTAAATTTTCATAGTTATTTCCATGGCTCCGCTGAGTGGTTATTTCTTCAAAACCATTGGCTTTATAATGAACGAATACGTTATTGTATATAGACTCATGACGCTTGAATATTCAGAATGGTCTGGTGGATTTGTTGATGGTAATGGAAATGACGTTCACCCACACAAGGTTGAATCTGAAGAAACTGATTTGCACAATAATCGGTTTAATAACGTGATGGATGGGGAAGCTAACGATAGTCGAAACTATCGGTAAAAAGTAATACGGTTGGTTATTTTTTAACACAACGCAGTTTCAACAGAGCGGTTTCAGTTATTTCATCGAAGTTGGCATGGTTGCATATTCGCCACGACGTTCGTAGTCGGCGGCTCGGCGGGCACTGTTGTCTGCTTTGTCGTCAAACTCTTTGACACCTGTGAATCCATCAAGAACAAGTCCTGACCACTGTGAGGCTTCAAACACTTCACACTCCCCGCCAAGGCGGTCAGGGTGGTTGTACTGTTCACCTGTTGAAATTGGAGCCGTGAGGCCGTCCCAATCGTTTGTGTGAACCGTGAGTCTATCAGCATCCACGTTATCATTGTCGGACACATCGAAAATGAATTTGTGGCCACGGGTTTTCTTTTCTGCACTCAGAAGGCGTCCTTCAAGCGCACGTTTGGTTCCTGTCCGGTCTTCATATCGAACAGTTGCAAATGAGTTCTCCCAAATTTTACCCGTTGAAGGGGAAGGGTGAACGCGGTTATCTCGACGCAGGTCTTCTTTTGGTGCAACGCTTACGTAATTTCCCATAGTACACTCAATTATGTGTGGCCCACATACTTATATTTAATGGTATCAATTAGAGCTTTTTACTGAGTATAGTAACCATTAGTCCAATTAATATCACAGAATTAATGAATAATACTGAATGTAGTAATGTCTATTCTCTAATTATACCGCCAAGAGTTTGTGCGCGGTAGTATTGACACGCCCCATCAATGCAGTATTCTTCAAGTGGGTCTTTACTTTCAACCATTAATTGAGAGTTACAATCAGGACACCGATTTCGTGGAATTGGTTTTTCACATGTTCGGACACCATTCTCATGTGGATGATCAAATGTTCTCAAACCATCTTCGGATATACTATTGGTGTATGAGTCACCGCAGATGGGACATTTGGATGATTGTTTAGTTTGTTTTGACATTATATGAATTGTTAGAAGTGTTGTGAGTGTTTTTTCAGGTCGGCACGTTCCAAGAATAGTTCATAGTGTTCTTCAAGAAGGCCAGCAGTTCCGATGCTTTCGGGTTCGTGGGCGTCACTTCCGCCTGTCATTACAAGATCGAACCAATCTACGGCAGTATCATCAAGTCCAATTGTTTTGTAATCTGCAATATCTCCGTATGGGTAAATACATTCGACTGCATCTAGTTGTTTTGCATATTTGAGAACGCCGCGTGGGTATTTGTACCGATATGGGTGTGCAAGACTAACTAAGTGACATGAATCTTTGAGAGCCTTTAGACCGTCGTCAAATGTAGGAATTGATCGTGACGTGTAGCACGGACAATCATTTCCAATAAGCTCATCAAATGCTTCCTGATACGTATAATCTAGTTCTTCAGTGTCTTCAATCGCACGGGCAACATGTGGCCGTCCAGAGGTGCGTGTTGGCTCATAATCAGGCCGAACGCCTGTGGCCTTTTCAACCAAGTCCAACATTTGTTCAATTCGATATTTCCGATTGTCTTGAATTTTATCTACGACTTCATCAAGTTCGGCTGTTGGAGTGACACCGTATCCAAGCAAATCAACCCGTTCATCCAATTTAGGAATACGAACGCGCAATTCAATACCACTGATAATATCAACACCATCTTCAGTCATCAATGGTGCATAGTATTCATCATGATATTGGTCGTGGTCAGTAACTGCAATAGCTTTCAAACCACGTTTTTTCGCAATTTCTGTAATTTCTTCAGGCTTAGTTGTTCCATCAGACCGTGTCGTATGAGTATGCAAGTCGGCAGCGATTGGAGTCATACATCATCTTTAGACCATATACAAATAAAACTTATGAAGAAATATACATTCAGCCGAGACTTAGGGAACGTCCCATTCCATACCATAAAGTATAATACGGAAGGGAACATCTATAGATGTATAATGCAATTTCGCCATACGTGTGAAGGGTTGGAGGGGCAACAATATGAAGACCTTATTCATTTGATTGATACTGCTGAAAAGATTTCAGCAGATGAGTTTTATGATCTTGTTGAAGAAGATGATTTTCTCCCATATTTTGAAGAAGAAGTTGGGAAAATCAGTGAAGATTCTATGATTCACTGTTACAAGGGTGAACTTCAAGATGGGACACCAGCATGTTATTTTGACTATTCCCGAATTGAACACGTTTTCTATTGACCATCAAATAACATAAATTATACATACCCACAAGTGTTTGTTGTAGGTATGGATGAAGAATACAGACACAGTGCGCTGGTCATGAAAGACCTACGGGTAATTGCTGACTCTTATGTTATTGATAATGATGGGACAGACCTATCTATCATCATTGGAAAGCAAGAGTCGGCAAATCGGCTTCAAAACTATGGATGGGTAGATGAAATTAAAAAGAATGGTAGTATTGATTATGCAACATTCATTTGCACGTTTACTGATGTTGGTGTAAAAGTACGTGAAGAATTTATTGAAAACCGCGACCGAGTTGGGTATGCAGGATGTGATGTGACTCCTGATGAATTTTTGGTTGAAATTGGTGTGGTTGAATAGTACACATTCTTTTTCAATACGGAACTGTATCATAACCTTTTTATATTTGCGGATACTCTATTGATATGGTTATGATGAACGAAGAACTACCGAGTCAAGAAGAACTGAATGGTGTGTATCGAGATATTTCGGCCAACCAATTTGTAATTCTTGAGATTGATGAAGAAAATGAGTGTGTTAGGGAAATGAATGCAGTTCATGGGTCGCTTGTTCATGAGTTTGACTTTGATGAATTTATTGATGAATGGGTTGAGGGACAGAGTTTCAATGCGGTTGATGAAGAAGCTTTGAATAACCCTCTTGATGTTATGAAGTCATATATTCGTGATTCGCTTACGTCGACACGAAACCCTGCATTGATTGGAGAGTATGATATTACTTCAATTGAGTTTGCATTGCAAATTGTTGATGCAGAAATGGATGAAATGGCGTTTGAAGAAATGGTTGAATAGCGTACAATAATTAATACGATTATTTTGTTAGCTATTAACTGATTAATTGTTATTGGTGTCACTCGTTGTGAGAATGATATTTAATAGGGCTGTGGAAAGGGATAGTGGCTTGGTTATGGTTCAACCCTATGTATGAGTGCTTTTAGTAATGTGACGGTGTGAGGGGACTAACACTTTCTACAGTGCCAAGTGTTTCAAATGTCACAATTTTTTCGTCGTCGTCTGGTTGTGGGTTAGTCACATCAAGTGTGAGGGTGGTTAGTTCATCACCGTTTTCACATGAAGCGAATAGTTGGCCGGTATGACTTGGGAGAGAATGATTGCGTTCATTCTCTGATTTAAATTCTACAAGGAGGTTAAATCGCCCATCGTTTTCGCTGTCTGGTTTTGTGTGTTGGTATCGTTCTGCAACAACAACACGGTATGTTACATCATTTTCTAATGTAACAAGTAATTCTTCGCCAATGACTTTGTTTTGAAGTTCACTGATTAATTCTGTTGCCATCAATAATATTCGTAGGAACAAGGTAACTTATTTGTTATGGTATTAATATACCCACTCCAAATTACATTATATAATAATACTTACATTGAGTGTACATAAATATATGATTAAAAGTCCTATCAGTAAGCTGGTTGCTGAAAATATCCATGTTTTAATAACACTTTTCGGATAATAAAAATGGTTGATTTATCAATGAATAATACTATTCATTTGTTTCATTTTCTTCGGAGTGTTCTGGTGGGAAAATCCGCACCATTTCATCATTCATTGATTCACTATTGAGATCATATTCTTCTGCAACTTCTTTTGCAAATTCGATTCGTTCTTGGATGGTCATTTCTTCAGTTTCACTCGTTGAAACTGTTAACTCGGAGGGGCGGCCTCTTTCTTCAGGGAAATTGACTGTGTATTCGTACCACTTAAGTTCGATTGTGCATTGTGCAACTCGGTCTTTTGGATCATCCATAACGTTTGGGTTAGTCATTGTATATCACTTATAGGGTAATCAACGCCATGATAATAAGGCTGGCCATGAAAAATGTGAAGTAGAGTCCATAAATAGCGGTAAGGACTGTGACTTTGAGTGTATTATTTATAATCCAGTGATTTCGACAGACATGAATAGAGTTTTGTTTTAAATCAAATGTTTCAACAGAATCTTTGTCACAATTTTCCATATTACATGAATGTCCATCATATTCCACATTCCCTTGTAGAAGGTTCAGTGTGTTTCGGACACTCTTTTTCATATCTACAAATGCATTGATGATTCCTTCTGTTAGAATCCATTTAAATGAAATGTTATCTGTATGATAGAGTCCACAACTTTCACACCATTCACCTCCTAATTTATGCACGGATGATGAACCATTGCAGTATGTGCAATTAAAGTCGTCACGACGACTAATATTTTGCATACGTGCAGTTAGGGATATAAATATTTAAAACTAATGGTAAGAAGTCGTCTATATCAATCAAAAGAGGTGGTAATAATTTCAACAGAAGTGAAAATTAGTTATGTGAGTGTGAAATGTTCGGAGTTGGTGAGTTTAATCACCATGTCAACGGATGCAACAATTGCACCGTATTGGTCTTGGTTGAATGACTGTTCAGTTAGAACAGTTCCATCCCCATCATTATATTCAAGGTGAATTTTTGGTTCATCTGTTTCATTTTCTACCTTTTCTCCAATTAGAATGAAAGAATTGTCTTCAGTGTTTTGAAGGGCTGTGAGGGCGTAGAATCCAACATAGCTGTGGGATTCTTCGTTTTCATCGTTAAGGTCGATTACGTCCCAATTGTCGTGCTTTACAGCAAGTCGTGAAACACCAGTGTTAATTTGAATTGCGCTCATAGTTCATTCTTATAGACGCACTATTACAACTTATACCTTATGGTATCTGTTGGGTATTTTAGCCCATTAAGGTGTTAACCATTTTTCATAAATAGTATGTTTTATAATGGAGTATCTATAATTATATTTATGTCTAAAATGATATTTGTCGTTTTTTCATTCAGTCTTGTTACTTATTCATATATTTGGGCAGTGAATAATATGAGTTATTCTGAACGGAATGACTTGGTTGACGAAGTCGCAAAGTCGATGTTGAATAGATAATTTTTATACGTATTGAGTGGTTTAAATGAATGTATACAATAAACACCTATGTATCATGGTAAAAAATATTAGATATGAGTATAGTTTATTATGATTAATAGTATTATCCAGCCGGTTGTGTTTTTGCTTGCTTTTATTTCATGCATTATTTCAATCTGGATGATAAATGGTGTTCAAAAGCCTGCTGTTAAGAAGGCACTGTATTCATTATTTTCATTTAGTGGTGCATGGTCAGCAGTCCAACTTACATTGTTTTTTGTTGACGATCCATTAATTATGTATTGGCTGTACACATTTGGCCTTGGATTGGGCTTAGTATGTGTCATTTCATGGATTTATTTCTGTTCTGCATTTAGTGGAAAAGATTATCACACTGACCATTTATTGCGTGTAGGTGTATTGTTTGGGGTTATTGGATTACTTGTCACAAAGTTTACGAATATTATTCATAGTCAATATTTTAATTGGTCAATTGAACTTATAGATGGGCAAGAACAGCTTATTATTGATTTTACATTAATGTATTTCGGAAACATACTTGGTATGTACATTATTTCGTTCCTTGGTTTGTATATGATTGTCAGAATGATGTATCAGACGGATTTGATTTCATTTGGGCCACTTCTTTCATTTTCAATGTTGTTTATTACTCCGGTTATTGGTGAATTTGTATTTTCAGATTCCCCACTCCAAATTGGATTGAATTTTGAACCAGTGGGAGTTGCTATTTTTGGCCTTATCATTACATTCGTGTTAAAACATCCATTTGGTGACGTTCAACCTATTGCACGAAAAGAATTAGTTGATAGGCTTGATGAAGGAATAATTTTGTTCAACAATAATGATGTTGTGATTGATTATAATGAGTGTGCAGTTAATATTATTCCAACAATTGCAGAAGAACGTGTAACACTTGATATGATTACACAAGTGTACCCGTCACTTGAAAAAGTGGATAATGAAATGGTTATTATTCCAATCAAAATAGATGATGAGAAACGTATGTTTTTGTGTTCATATCAAGTTCTTGAAGTAGGGCCACATAGCATTGGAACTGCTCTTGTATTCAATGATATTACTGAACTTGAACAAAATAGGAAAGAAGTGTTTAGACATAACAAACAATGGGATCATATGGCAGGTGCGATTGCACATGAACTACGAAATTCATTGTTCTTACTTACAGGATATATTGAACAAGCAAATATTCACTTAGAAAATGAAGAATATGATGATGTACAAGAGTCATTAGATGTTGTTTCTGATTCATCAGAAAGGATTCATGGAGTTATTGAAGATTTACAACAATTTACAAAGTATTCACAGACCATTTCTGAAAAATCACAGGTTTCATTAAGAGATATAGTTGAAATTGTATCACGAAATTATCCATCATTAGATGTATCACTTGATTCTGATGCTATTATTTATGTACAACCAGCACAGTTTGAAGATTTAATTAGCAATGCATTTGATTTTGCAGTGTACGCTGAATCTGACTCTGTAACAATAACAACAACAGATAACCACATTATCATTGAAGATGATGGAATCTATCCGAGTGCAAATTATGATGAAGAACTATTTGATTATGAATCAGCAGTTCCAACATCAAAAGCAGGCATGAGATTACCAATGGTTCAATCAATATCTCATGCACATGGTTGGAGTATTGATATTGATTTATCTTATGAAGACGGTGTACGGTATAAAATTTGCAATTCAGTTACAGAACGTGTTAACGACACACCTTAATTTCGTTCAAACACCCGCTGTGCTTTTTTCTGGAACTCACCATACACGCCACGGTCAATATCCTTCATTTGTTGACGCGCACCATGTTTAGGGAGTATAACATATTCACCAGTACCAATCCGCTTTGACCCATCCGCTGAAATTTTCTGCATCAGGGCCTTCTTCGTATCCGCACGCGAAATTTCAATTCCATCACGGAAATTAATGCGGTCATATGAATCCATCCGAAGGAGGTACTGATCCTTCAGTTCGCGGGTAGTTCCACCACGCCTATCAGTAGTCGGACGCTCAACATACCGAACTACTGAAAACCCGACCAAAACCCATTCATCACCATCATTGTAAATACCGTACTTTGGACAACTGTCTTCATCAGCCCACTGGTTCCTATCAAGGAACGTATTAATTGCTTTATTCGTAAACGTTAGCGCATACACATTACGATAACGCTGTCGCTCCTTGTATTCTCTAAGGTTGTGTCGCCGTCTATCTCCACCAGTCACGATTTGGGTTCCACGCCGTACCATACAACCATATACACGGCCTAAGTATATATATCTAATGGTATGTAACTATCAGAACGTACTACATTTCATCAACATCTTGAAATTCAGTGTCGACAAGAGCAGAATTGAAACGATGATAATACATATTATACACGTCTTCAGGATCAGAATCACCACGCAATTCAAACTTACCTTCAATCGAACCCGTCACCAAAAATGGGAACAACTGTTCAAAGAAATCATATACACATTCAGACACAATAACTTCATCAACACGCTCATCCCGAACGCCTACATTCTCATCTTTCGTTCGCTCTTTATGCATCTCTACAGCATTATCCAATGTATGTATCACTTCATCAAGCCCATTAACAAACCATTCAGGCTCCTCAAACTCTTTGTCCAATTGGACACGTCTAATCGCACTTTTAATCTCTGTAATGCGCTCTATGGACAGTTTCAACACTTTACCTTCAATCCTAGCATCGTACCTTTCCACCATACCCTTATCTAATCGCCCGAATTATTTATACTTAATGGTATAGATTAACTATATTCGCCTACAAATCATCAACATCCTGAAATTCAGTGTCGACAAGAGCAGAATTGAAACGATGATAATACTTGTTGTACAAGTCTTCTTTCTCATTACCATCACGAAGTTTCCAACTCCCATCCGCTGTGCCGGTCACTAAGAAGGGGAACATTTTTTCAAGAAATTCGTACACTTCTTCGGACACAATAACTTCATCAACACGATCATCATATACTCCGGTGAAATTGTCCCGCGTTCGATCTCTGTGAATTTCTTTAGCCTTATTGAAGGTTTCCTTCACCTCAGTAACAATCTCATCAGTGAACCATTCAGGCTCCTCAAGCTCTTTGTCCCACCGAACACGATTAATGGCACTGTTCAAACTGCTAATACGGTCTATTGACAGTTTAAGAGTCTTTCCACCAACTCTAGCATCGTATTTTTCCATACGCACATTTTCTTACACAAACACTTATAATTTATGGTATGGATTAAACCAATGTAGGATTAAAAATAGTTAAAATATGATCGTACTACCGTAAACTAAGGGGGGCACTGCAACATTTAGACGAATATCGTCCATCTTCTGCTATAGCTGACTTCACTACCTTACTTTTACGATGCCTATCAGCCACTTTATTTTTACAATCGGAACATTCGATCACGTATTTTGCCTCAGTGAATTTATCACAGCTCAATGAAGCATCAATTTCTTTGGCACGCTGTTTAAACAAGAATCCATGTCCACTGTCGCCATATTTTTGATATTCTTCAACGTGAATTAATTCATGACGGATTGTACTCCGCCATTCTTCTTCATCAAATGCTTCAACTGCTTTCCATGTAAGACGAATAATGCACTCACGAACATCATTAAATTCGTCATGGACTGAAAGAAGTCGTTCACTATCAACGTCATCCCAACTAATTTTAATTCCGACAGTTGCCCCTTTGATATTCATATGCTTCACAGCCGCCGCACGACGTTTCGCACGATGTGAAACTTCCCAATCAAGAACCAAATCCATGTCAACATCCATATCATACTTTTCCACAACGTGATGTGCATATTCTTGCGAATACGCAATCATATCATTATCAGTTTCAATCTCATCAAACTCAACTGTCTGTGGTGTAAATCCCTTCTGCATACATTATCATACATCCCCCATCCTAATATATTCTTTGGTATAGGTATAGATATTTTGTGAAACACTTAGCCCTATAAAAAACCATAGTATTATACGTGGGTAAATCATAAACTATTTACTCAAATAAAATAGTTATTCATGTATGAGTGCGATGGAATACAACACTACTGAAAGTGGGAATATTGAACTGACTCTCATGGGAGTTATGTCATTAGACAAACTCCTAACAAGCGCAATTGATGAAGAAACGAAATATGACACAGAAACTGTGGAACGCCTTAGAGAACGACTATGGCAAGATGAAGGAGGGGGCGGTGACACCGTTATGTTCTACTACGAAAGTGATAAAGAACGACAAACCCTCATTAAGATCATTGAAAATGCAAAAACCAACAGTTACAATGAAACACTTGTTCGTGATGTTGTAACCCGACTAAAGAACCTACCATCGCCAGATACAAAAACACCAAAGAAGTCCTGTTAAAACACGAACCGACTTTCAACAGATTCACCGTAATTCTTCCGGTTGTATATCAACAAAACCCAACTGATATACAACCTCAGTTATTCACCATTCAAACAATACGGTTGAGGTGAGTGAAAATATGTTTGTACTGGTACTGTTGTTGTTCAGCGGCACGATACATGTCTGTGTTTCTAACACATTCAATATCCTTCAACAGAGACAAAATTTCACTATGAATCTCTTTAATTTCCTTATAGTGTGGCAACGCATCATTCTTCACAATTAGAATGGCATTTGCCTTTTCATCAGCTTCCCATTCATCCATAGCTTCCCCAAGAATATCCATGAGGTGATCATGGTCATCAGTTGGGTTTTTGAAATGGCTATTGGCTTCTTCAATCATTTCATCCACTTGATCCAAAATTTCAAGTGTTTCACTGTCATCAGTGTTCTCTCTGAAATAATTCAACTCATCACAGAGCCATTGAGTAGTACTTGCCGCAGAATCCGTATAGCTATACATTTGACTCATCAATTTAACTTTCGGGTGAATAGTTTCTGTCTCCGACATACAACTATATAACACCCTTAAAGTAATAAAGCTTATGGTATGGTTGCGATAATATTATCTACTGCATATTAGTTCCAAATGAAAAATGTGAATGATAGTAATTACTATTTTATAGAAATGTAATTACTATTGGATTATTAATGAAGTATGAATAGACAGAAAGCGTGGGGTGCTTTCTGAATGCCACATCCATAATCACCTTTTCAACAACCATTGGAGATTGTTGGCGGTGAGTGAACGTGGGCCAAATTCTTTATGTGAAGCAAACGGAACACATCTGATTTTTGGCAACGGTTTTGCCTGTTCCCCACCATCATCCCGTTGTCGACATATTTCTCATATGTCGTTCAGAGGCTTTGTGGGAGTGACCCTTACAGTGAGCATGGGGCAGATGGCGTACAGCTTCCTTGGGTAAGGTGGTTCAACACGACGTTTGTGGGATTTCCCCCACGTTTGTCGCTTTGTGTGCCAGCAGACCTTAACTGACTTGCACCACCCGTGCGGTATCGAACCCGCAGTTTGCTTCACTACTACGTATGCACCATTACAACTTATATCTTATGGTATAGGTTAATTATGCACACTAATAGATTAGATCAATGATATACAATCTCTATTGTAGTGTAGTGTGAATAAATATTAATTCCACGCACACGTACACAGGTTGAATACATGAGAGCGGTTAAGAGAATGAGGCTTGGTCAGTAAACAGTATCAGTAATGTTGATACTATAAAGACTTGGGTACGAATACCCAAGCCACATGCGTATACATGGAGACATTCACCTACAACATTTCCATGTTTACCATCACAGGAGGCTTTATACCTTTACTCAGAGTAGTTTCCTACTCAAATGACCAATCGGTGGTTGTTATCTTAAAACTTCCCACATGGGGCGATTTCACTCACTCAGTGTGAATGAGACAACATGGAAAGAGATTGATTTTCGATAACCAGTCGGAAACCAATCACTCGCTGAAGTGGTGTGTTCCACTTCATTATACTATTGTCGAAATATACAGTTAAAAGTTTGCGTTCATTGTTTCATACATACATTAATTTATGGTCTTCACAAAATACGCTATACCTTTAAGTCCTAATCTATACCATTAGTTTTATATACATGGGGGTACTCTATTAGAGTGTACTATGACGGAACAAGGTACTCTCGGAAACACGGACGCACAGACCGAAGAAACAACCGAAGCAGTCGAAGCAGTCGAAGACATTGGTTCCACTGAGAACCTAGACGCGGCACTTGCCAACCTCACCAGCGCGGTTGATGAAGTTGTTGATGCTGTTGAGTCTGAAATTGCCGTCGAACACGCTTCGACCGATACTATTGCCGAACTGTTCGCTTCGCTCAAGAACATTGAAGACTCGGCAGAAGACTTCCGAAAAGGAGAACTGACCGATGAACTCCGTGACCGCATTGAAATTGGCGAAAGCTACGACACCGGACGTGTTTCGCTTACCCGAATCGAAAGCCACCGCAAGTCCGTGACGGATGATGCAAAGACGCTCCGTGTTCTCACGGCGTCTGACGTTGACCCGTCCCCCGCTGTGAGTATGCGTGCAACCACTACCCACGACCTGCTTGAAGAAGCAGGACTTGACCCCGAAGAACACATCGGCAAGTCCACCTACGACTACTTCCGGTCGTAAGTAAGCACGTCAAACCAGTTGCGTAACACTATAAAAAGAAGATTTTCACGTATCACAAACTCACGAATAGTTACTACTATCTCAACTATTCATCAATTACTGATAATTCTCTCGCATAATAAATAGTATCAATACCATTTCCTCTATCATTTTCAATTCGTTCAATTTCTTCAAACGCCATACTCTCAATATAATTCATTGACGTTTTATTTGTACTCCATGTACGTCGTGTAATATATGAAATATCACCATTAACATCTAAATTGTCATACAAATATTCGTTCAAAGCAGTTGCAATTCCTTCCTTTCGATACTCTTTTTCAATGATTGTTGTTGAAATGTATACACACGGTACAAATTGTGAAATCTGTTCATTCTCTTTCACAATATCATATGAAAGGAACCCAACTATATTACCATCTTTCTTACATACCAACAATTCCTGATCCATTAAAGTCTCTAAATACTTTGAAATAGATTCATTTTCACTTTTTGAAGTGAAATGGTCGTTTGTTCCTGTTCTATTTGATAAAGACGGCACAAATTCATCATCATACGTAACAAGAAATTCTCTAATTCGTTCTTTAACTGCATCTTTATTTTCAACTCTCTCAATACCCATAACATATGTTTATCTTCAATTAACAAAGGTCTAACCTTGCTATATTTACAGTACAGTACTTTAATTAGTTTGGAAGTGTCATTGTGAATCAGTATGATGAATGAGACAAAAACTCAAACAATTGAAAAGCTCCGCAATGCAGAGAAATCAGCATCATCAAAGAAACAGAAAGTGATTGAACGGTTTCGACACAAAGTTGAATTGAACCGTGTTACTGAAGAAGAAGTAACCCGTTTCGTTGATGAACTTAAATTTCAGAAAGTGATTTGAACACCGTTGGTTTAATCAATCCATAGATAGTAGACATTCGTGTATGCTTGATAAAAACCAAATCATTGCATTGTTTTTTGTGTTTATCATGGTGACTTCAATGGTAGCGTGGGGAGCTACTATATTCTAAAGTTGATCACTCAAATCGAGTGAAGAAGTAGCATTTAATCATTTATTTCACCACTATTATTATCTAATATACATCGTAAATCCGTAATTATAAAGCAGTGTGCTGTGTTAGTCATTAACGCAATGGATCGTTTTTGTAAAAATACTGGTGAACGTGCGTTTGTTGAGAAAGGTGATGCAGAGGGAGCTTGTTGTTCTGAATGTAGTAAATATCTTGGAAACATCACTGAGCATATTCAAAATTCATTTGAAGAACATACTGTAGAATCGAAAGGTGACTTACCTAACTATCCATCACATAGAGTATCACAAGATGAAATGAGGGCGTTATATAGCGACTAAGGGCGGATTAACACAGGTTTACTTCTTCTTTTTTACATCAATATAAAACGGTTAACACCATCAGACACGAGTTTACAGCGGTTAATACAGTATTACTAACAGAGTACGGTAATATTTTCACCGAGAATTATCATCTATAGTTTTTCGCATTGATTGCATTTTTTGAAAGAGAATAATCATTAGTTAACTCATTACAGTCATATTTGACCATTCATATGAACCGACTAACAATAATGGTGGGTGTCGTATGTATAGTTGCCATGTTGAATACTCAAACAGGCTTTCAGCGCGACTTGCTCGTGATCGTTGCAGGACTAGAAAAACCATCGGGTCAGGACATTAAGCGTGAATATGAAAGTGGCACTCGAACAAGTATCACGCACGGACGCCTATACCCGAACCTTGACACACTGGTCGAAGAAGGATATATTGCGAAAGGTAGCAGTGACCAGCGAACGAACTTTTACGAAATCACTGACAGTGGTGAACAGATGATTAAAGAACAAAAGCAATGGGAGCGTGAATACATCGACGCTCAACCAGTTGAAGCGTAAGACGGTCGCTGACACCCCATTGTATCCACCTTTTGCTGTTGTATCATAACATTATCAAAGAGCAACAGCAATCATTGTCACTATTGTCTTTGTAGTTGTAGAGCAACAGAAAGCATGTGGCGTTATCATAACGCCACGCGCCTACTGAATGTAATGGTTCTACCGAATTAGGCTGTACGGAGCCAGACCGCCGTGTGTAACCAAAGTAGTTTTCGTGTACGTTGGGGATTGAGTGGTTTTCACCTGTATCATTCCCATATCACGCACTCCGATTATACACCTACGTTAACACGCAGATGTGCCTACTGAAGCAGTTGCCTACTTCACATCACTATTCGTGACGGTACGTAATAAATGTTTGTTCGCAAGTTTTATGGTTCTATATAACAATTGTAGCGCATGTAAGACTTCAACATTTCCGATGAGCCTATTCCAAGCTACGGAAAGAAATTTGAAACTCCATCCCAATACCCAAATAGACCAACAATCCCACTCAATTGGGATGAACAAAACAACCCAATCAAATTCCCGAATATAACAGTTCGACCGATTGGGAACAAATGGCCACAGAAATTGGGGCGACAAAGAATGATGATAACACATGGACACTCAACTTCATTCTTGAAAATGTTGACATTGAAGACGATGAGTCCATTAACCACCACCAATTCTATAAACATCTAATCAATGACATTCCTGCACTAATGTATTCATATGTGAAGGTGAGTAAAGTATTAGCAATTACTGCAAAACAAGAAACACGAATGAAAATAACTATCAATACACCATCAGCAATGAATCTATACGGGATGCTTGCCGTGTTAATGGATGCTTACCAAGAAAATTACGGCAAAAAACACCATACTGAGGCAGTGTAACACACAATTCAAACAAAAATTAGCATTAGTCATTAAACAGTAACCAACTGAGACATTACTATTATAAAATTTGTGTGATTCAATATAGCACTCAATTAACAAAGGTGCTGTAATGCATTGTTCCCTGTGCAATGTTATTTGAACTCACAGGCTTTCAGAGAGACATACTGCACATCATTAACGGACATGAAAAACCGTCCGGTCAAGAAATTAAAAATGCTTACGAAAAAGGAACAGATAGTGAAACAACACATGGTCGAATGTATTCTAATCTCAACACCTTAGTTAAAAAAGGATTTGTTGAAAAAGGAAACATAGATGATAGAACAAATTACTACTCAATAACTGGTGTTGGAAAACGAATGATAAAAGAACAAAAACGATGGGAAGATAAATACATTGATATTCCCAAAGTTGCAAATTAGTAGATAATTATAATAATAGGAGTGAGCTATTTCCCACTCACCTTTTCGTAGTTTTTGGTGTTTCGACAGGAATCAGTCGAATCAGGGTCTTCATGGTTGTAATTTGGGCAACCAAGGAAAAACCCGTATTTTCCTTCACGAAGTACCATAACAGGCGTTCGATCTTTATCAGGGTCATTTTCACACACCGTACAGGTATGCATATGACTCGGAATGTCTTTTAATTGCTCAATCTTTGGCTTGAGGTTGCCCCACCAACCGTCAGGGTTGCTTTTCGTTGGTGCAATACGTTTAGTATGGGTAGCGGCGGCAATCGCATTGTCACGGTAGTAAAGCACCACACGATGAGCATCAGTGCCCTTAGATCGCACTTCACCATCAACAAGCGACGTGTACCAATACACTTCAAACCCACCACGAACCGTAGTAGCCAACACTTTTTCCTTAGTGCTAATGGCTACTATATCATCTTCTT
>SL_4KL_010_BRINEDRAFT_10000776_pt1 | contig 16946 bp, 18 predicted proteins | sample SodLak_010_BRINE_2_FD_10664 | JGI IMG/M metagenome (IMG submission 10664)
GTTCGGCGGCTTCGATTTTACTACCCCCGAGACGTTCAGTAACGACGGGACTGCTACTCTTCTGGCCAACGACACGTTCTTTGACTACGCATCCGTCTCTGACTGATCTTTGGAGTAGCGATGGCTGACCCCAACCCACCGTCGATTACCGCCACCGCCCAATCTCCCACAATGATTCTCTTGGAGATTGTGGGAGCGGAGTCAGACACCTACTTTGATGTGCAGTTTGTTACGAAGCCTTTGACTGAGGTGCAGGAAGCGGACTGGCTGATGCTGGCCGAGTCTATCCCGGCAGAGGATGGGGTTGCGTTCTATTTAGTAGAAGAACTGGCTCCTGACACTCCGTATTCATTCAGGGCTCGGGTACGAAACATCCTTGGTTAGACATAACATCGTAGCGGGGTGGACATGAGACAGGTGGTTGTGGGGTTCAAGGATCACAGCGAGTCCATTGAATCAAGGGTCGGTCGGCTTTTCAAAGGAAAGCAAGTTCGCGCTTCTTTGCCACAACTGCGACGGCCAGCCGTTACCCTGGAGGCTGAGGACGAGTTTGTTGAGTGGTTGTTGACGCAGTCTGACGTGGACTACGTTGAAGAGGATCTTCCAGCCGTCCCTGAAGAGTGGACAATGGAAGATGAGATAGCGAACCAGCCGCCTCTGACCGACGATGACGACACGAACCTTGACTCGGAGCCCACGGAAGTACACCCTACAGAGTGGATTCATCCGTTTGATCCTGAGACCGACGTGTCGGATGTGTTGTCGTTGGCTCAGGAGACGCACAAAGCACAGCCTGTTTGGGACCTGTACGGTCGAGGCTTCCCTTGGGAACACGCAAAACTCTATCTTCTTGGCTCGGGAGTTACGGCGTATCCCGAAGGAAACATCCCCGAGCACCGATTGGTTCGTCGCCCAGGATCGAACATCGAAGAAGACAACGAAGATACCGATGAGTTGGGCGATGAAGATGGCACGAGCGAGCACGAACTTCGTTCCGCGTCGGCAATGGTAGGTGCCCCTGACTTTCGGTTTCCGGACTTGGTGCCCAAAAGAGGAACAGGAATAGTTCCCGCTACTCAACTCGTCCCGGTTCGTAATCAGTTGGCCGCGTCTGGAAGGACGTCCACCGTGGCCGCAGGACTAACCTACGCTGTGGACGATGGGGCAAAGGTGGTTGCAAGCGCGTACCGTGTGTCTATTACAAGCGTGTTGGAAGACGCGATGGACTACGCAGTCGAGAACGACGTTCTTCTGGTTGTTCCTATTTCAAACGATGAAGACAACGACTACGGATGGGCTTCGGACGATCAAGACAGAACGATGCCCGTTGCCGGATTTGAACTCACTGACGACGAAGAAAGTCCTCACGCGGCGGTGGGCGGAAGTGGCCTTCTAAGCAGCCAGCCGACGGTTGCTGGCGTTTGGCCTTCTCGTGTTGTGGACCTCAGTGGTCCGAGAGACCGCCTTGGGAACTCTTACACGGTCCCAATGGCTGCTGGCGTTGCCTCATTCATTCGTGCCCTGTGTCCTTGGCTCACCGCCGAAGAAACCAAGACCATTGTGCGAGATACGGCTGCGGACTCCAATCTGATTGGAGAACACTTCTCCGAGGGCATCGTTGATTTCGAGGCAGCGATGGCGGCTGCTGTTGCCACTGCGGGCGAGGACGACGTATTGGCAGTGCCCCAAGAAAGCGAGTGGAGCACGGGCGATGATGCAACCACCGATCCTGCTCCGACCAGTGATTGGTCCAACGGAGTTGAGGTTTCGCTGCCGCCGCCGCTCTACGGCCAAAATCTGCTTTCTTTGAGCCCTGTCATTTGGGCTTCGTTTGACGAAGTGGCGACGTTGGCTGAAGGCCCAATCCAGCCCGAAGAGTTTGAAAACCTCGCAGAAGGTTCGCTCCGGCCGTGGCCAAGATCGAGCACCACCTACAGTTTCAGTGAGCCTCTTCCACCAAGGTCACAATCTTCAATCTACACTTCCGGCTCGACCTCGTTCCACGCCATCAGGATACCGGAAGAGATTGCTGGGTTCGATCAGGCGCTGACTCAACATCCAGTGACTTTGGCTTTGTGGTTCCAGGCAGAGATCCCTTACGAGGGAATCGATGCAGTCACAGTGTTCCGTGGCGCCGTCGGCCCGGGACAAGCCAACCTCTACCACGTCAAAGACGGTTCGTTCTTGACGTTTCGCTTGATCGACGACGCGGGGTATAGAGTGCTGGCGTCTCACCGACTTCCCGAAGGCACTAGCCTACACGACGGAAACTCCCACCACATCATTGTAGGAGTAGATGTTGTCGCCCACGATTATAGAATGTGGCTTGATGGCTTGCCCCTAACTGATCAAAGCCTTAGTGTTGAGGATGAGTGGGACTTGTCTCTTCACGGACAACTGCACATTGACNTCCGCTCTGGTTGGAGCATCTCAGACGAAAACGGCGGTTGGTTTGACGATCTTGTCGTGTTTGATCGTTTTATCAGCGATGAAGAAGCAATCACTGTCTTCCAAAATGCTCTTGACAAGCCCAACTACAACTTTCATGCATCTCGGGTTCCGGGGTCAAACCACGTCTCTTTGTCGTGGGATTCGGTGTCCGGGTCTTATGTTGTAGAGCGTCAGAGGTGGGACGAGAGTTCTGGAGACTGGGTTCCTGACCGAAAGTTCATTGGCGTTCGTTCAACCAGCATCACTGACTCGTAGGGCATCCTCGGAAAGAGGTGGCGTGATGAAGACGACATACTGTTTCCGGGGATTCAATGTCTGAGGCCGTTTACCCTAATCAAGAACTGACCGTCGACAACTTGTCGGGTACCCTCACGGATCTTGCTGATGAGAGTGCTGGATGGTACGAGGCTCTGGACTCGGCAAGTTCCACTCAGTTAGTGGTTGGATTTCCTGATCCGGGGTCTCTGGATGAGGAAGCGATCCAAACCATCCGAGTCTGGGTTCGCAGAACCAACAACAGCAACCGAGCGCCCACTACTACTGTCGCTATCCTTGTCAACGGTGAGGAGGTTGCGTCTTCCACCGAAGACGTGGCCTCTACGTCAGGACAGGCCGTGGAGGCGTCCTGGTCTGGCTCTGACGAGAGCAGCGTCGTTGTCGATGTCAGCACACCTAACACTGGTGGCGGGCCGAACGACAGAAACACTGCCGAGGTCGGGGGTGTTGAGTGGCAAGCAGTGTTGGGCGTTCCTGACGGTTCGTTCGCGTCTGGGGATTGGGCCTCCGTGGTCTTCGCGGGAGGCCCCCTTGCTACGGGTCCTGCTCCTGACATTGCGGAGACCTACCGATACCGCGTAAACACGGAAGAGATAGAAGATCCGCCCTCTGAGTGGGTTGAGGTTGAGGGTCAAGAGGATGGCGACGGTTTCTTTGGGGGCCAGGGAAGCGTTGCTGTTGACGTACAACCAGGCGGTGGCCTGAGTGCCGGAGTTGTTCTCTCTTCCGGCAACGAGATCCTTGTTCCTTCGGGGGACGGGTCCCTTGTTCAAGGAGCAGCGCTGTCTTCCGGCAACGAGATCCTTGTTCCTTCGGGGGACGGGTCTCTTGTTCAAGGAGCAGCGCTGTCTTCCGGCGCCCCGGCCGTTGTGCTTACTGCTGGGGACGGGTCCTTTGTTCAAGGAGCAGCGCTGTCTTCCGGCGCCCCGGCCGTTGTGCTTACTGCCGGGGAGTCAGAGATCTTAGCAGCGGTTTCATTGTCTGCCGGGTCTAACACGGGTGTTCTACAAGGCTCAGGATCCCTTGCCCCGTCTGTTGCAGTTCTTCAAGGAAACGACGTTGTTCGTGTTGTCGGCGAAGGAACCTTGTCAACATCGGTGGCGTTGTCCGCTGGCTCGTCTTCAGTTGCCGTAGTTACTAGCGGCAGCCTACAACTCACTGACCTCGACTCGGTGTTCCTGTCGGGCGGCCCCACGATTGTTGTACACGGCTCATCATCACTGACTGCTAGCAAGTTCGTGTCAGAGCACGGCCAGTTGACTGCCTTGTCAAGTGGTCTCGTTGCTCCAAGCACGAGCCTTGCGGCTTTCGGGGACATCGAAGTTGGTACGGTTGACGGATCCTTGCGCTCCTCGTTGACCCTTTTCTCCGGGGATGACATTGGGTTGTCTATCTCGGGACAGGGGTCTCACAGCCCCCACGTTGGTCTCAGTTCATTCGGAGATGGGGCTCTGGTTGGGGCGGAAGGTGCTCATCAATCAGAAGTGGGCCTAGTGTCCGGGGCTGTGGCGGTTCTTGTTTCTTCGTCGGGGAGTGTAACTCACTTCGACTCAGGGCTCGTTCGGCTCGTACGGATCAAGTTGATCGGACCCGAGATGCAGTTGTCGGTGCATGACGTAGAGGGATTGAGTTCAGTCACGATTTCTTTGGGCGAGGCGGCACCTGCGGTCCAGGCATCCGTTGGTCATGTGCTTGGCCCTGCCGAGGTTCTTTCGTTCCAAGACCATAGCCAAACGTCATCTGAGACTTTAGAAGTTAGCCCGCCTGCGACAGTAGGGGATGTGCAATGAGTGTGATGCTTGAACGAGAGAGCACCAAGGCGGTGCGCTTTCCCATCCAGTTCAACTATGGCGGGCCTGAAGATCTTACTGATCACCAGGTTGCGCTTCACCCCAGAGACCCTGAAGTGAGGCCGAGCAGTTGGGTCAGTGCGATGCTTGTAAGCCCTGACGACCCTAACCTTGGCAGAGGTAAGCACGAGTTGTCCGTCGTCATTGGCCCCGATGGCGGCCAGCGTCCCGCAGACATCACGCACGATGGTCCAGGGGACTATCAGTTGTGGGTTGCCCTCGGGACTGTCGATCAGTGGATTATCGAGCGGGCCGGTATTCTGGAGGTTCAGTGATGCGGCTAGACTCTCGAAGCGTGTCTCCTGGCGAATGGCTTCGCGTCAAGTACGAGGGGTCTAGTCTCCGTCCTTACCACATTCAGATCGGCACTGCCCATCCAATCCCCGCTTTCTTCGACCGAGAGGGAGGTATTCAATACCTTCAGGCTCGGTGTCCTTTCATGAAAGCCGCCCACTACAACGTGTCCGTTATCGACGGAGAGACGCTTGAGGCGTCTCGGGTGGGAACTGTGCGCGTGGCGCCGTGAATAGGAGTTGCTGATGCCACTATCCGAGACCGATACCGTCAACCTTCAGGCAGGGCTTGACGCTCTCAAGTACAAGAACCCCTCGATCAACCGCCGTTGGCAATACTACGAGGGGAACCAGGGTCCGGTGTGGCTCAATGAGGCGCTGGCCAAGATGTTCAAGGGGCTGGGAGACCAGTTCTCGCTGAACCTCTGCCGACTGGCCGTGAACGCGCCGCTCAACCGTCTCTGGATCGAGTCCTGGGAGAAGGACGAGTACGACCAGGCCTGGCGCAACCTGCGCCTTGACCGCGAGCAGAAGCGGATCTACAAGCACGCGATGGTGGCCGGGGAGAGTTTCGTCATTGGCTGGCGAGACGACAGCGGCCAGATGCAGGCGGCCTTCAACGACGCCCGCACCACGCATCTGTTCTTCGAGGTGGACCGCCCCCATGTCAAGGAGTTCGCGGTCAAGGTGTGGCAGGACGACAAGGAAACCGTCCGAGGGGTGATCTACTACCCCGACCGGATCGTCCGTGTGGTGGGCGATCTGACCCTGGCGAAGAAGCGCGATGAACTGGAGCGCAAGACGCCGGGCGACAGCGCCCTCGCGCTCCTGGCCAACCACTTCGAGTACGACCCCGTGGACCCCGGCGGTGAGCACGCCCTCAACGAGGTTCCAGTGTGGCGCTTCGCCCCGGACCTCTGGCACTCGGAGTCGCGGCTGGACGATGTGATCCCGATTCAGGACGTGATCGACAAGTTGCGGGCCAACAAGATGGTGGCCAGCGAGTCGCTCGCTTTCCCGCAGCGCGTCTACCTCACGCAACAGGACATCGATCCCCAGGAGGCCACCTCCGAGCCAGGCACGGCGTTGATCCTCGATCCTGGTGATCGAGAGTCGCCCACGAACGTGCTCGAACTCAAGGCGGCCGAACTTCAGAACTACGACGCAGCCATCCAGTCCGAGATCAGCCACTTCTTTACCGTCTCCCATCTCCCCCGTCACCTTCTGGTTGGCACTGGGGCTGACTCGTCGGGCGATGCCATTCGCAGCGACGAGGGTCCGTTCGCGGAGATGGTTCATGACATCGCCATGAACTTCTCGTACACGTGGACGGACATGATGGCTGCCATGCTGGGCGATGAGAGCAATGAGTGGGCCAAGCCCGACTGGCGCGACGCCCGGGTGAACTCGAACGAGTCCCAGGCCCGGGAGTTCAAGACGCTGGTCGAGGCAGGGATGCCCCCGACGGTGGCCGCGAAGCAGGCCTTCGGTTGGAGCATAGACGAGGCCGCCGAACTGGGCCTTCCCTCGACTCCGAACGGAGTGGACAATCTCTCTGATCGCAGCCAACGCCCCGACCGTACCCAAACGACGGAGGACGAGCCACAGTGATCTCTCGCTCTGATGTCGCTCCGGTGGCATCCAAGAAGAAGAAGTCCAAGCCGAAGAAGCGTTGATAGGACTCTACATGAGCGGCCACACTCACGTTCACACGTGCCCCGAGTGCGGGGCCGAGACCGAGTTCACGGTCGAGATCGAGGAGGACGAGGACGAAGAGTTCATCCCTTCGCAATCTCTCAAGTTGGACATTGGCCGCACATTCTTGCGCGGTCTCTCCCGAGCCCTCTCCGCAGGTGCTTTGCTGTTCGCTGAACTCCAGTCGGTACTGCTGGTACATGACTGGCAAAAGAATAAGCGAGCGGCCCAGCCTGCGAAGCGGCGCCCGGGAGGGATCTCCATTGAGTCCTAAGACCTACCACAGCAGCATGTCCCGAGCGGCCTGGCGTCGCTCCTCACGACCACAGCCCTGGAGGTTGTTATGGCTAATGAAGCACCGCAGTCCGGCACGCAGCAGTCCGCGCCTACTGAAGAGGGTGAACAGGGAAGTCAGGCTCAGGACCCCGTTCAGACTGAAGCCACGCAGGACCCTTCGGCGTCGTCGCCGGGAGGAGATGATGGTGGAACTGGACAGGGAGTAGAGGAGGGCGGCGAAGACAGTCGCTCGATTGACTCACTTCCCAAGTGGGCGCAGAAGCACATCAAGGAACTGCGCGACGAGAGCGCCAAGTACCGGACTCGTGCCAAGGAGCAGGAGGAGGCACAGCGCAAGGCGCAGTTGACCGAGGAAGAGCGCATCCGTGAGGAGGCCGCAGAGCAGGCCCGTCAGGAGGAGCGCACCAAGGCCAATGAGCGCCTGTTGTCGGTGCAGGTTCGAGCCAAGTTGGCCGAGAACGGCATCGTCAATCCCGAGAAGTCTGCGCGCCTGCTGGACCATGACAACCTTTCCGTTGATGATGATGGTGAGGTCACTGGTCTGGATGAGGCGGTAGAGCAGTTGAAGACCGAGTTCCCAAACTTGGTCCAGCGTCCTAACACTCAACCCAACATCGGAAACCGCGAGGCTCCTGCTGCCCCGCCGTCGATGAATGACCTCATTCGTCGCCGGGCGGGCATCCAGTAGCCCACTGACCCACAGGAGCAATCATGGCACAGACCAACCATCTTGTCACCCGGGGCGACGTTGCTGCCCTGGTCCCCGAGGAGGTCTCTTCGGAGGTCTGGGACCTGGCCGTGCAGGAGTCCGTCGCTCTTAGCCGGTTCCCCCGCATTCAGATGGCCAGCGAGCAGCGCCGGATCCCGGTGCTGGCTGCCCTGCCGACCGCCTACTGGGTGGACGGTGACACTGGCCTCAAGCAGACCACCAGCCAGGCGTGGGAGAACAAGTTCATCGACATCGCGGAACTCGCGGTGATCGTTCCCATCCCCGAGGCTGTCCTGGCCGACACCACCTTCGACATTTGGGGCTCGGTGCAGCCGCGCCTCGTGGAGGCCATCGGCCTGAAGGTGGACGAGGCCATGCTCTTCGGCCTCGACAAGCCCGCCATTCTTCCGCAGGGCCTCAAGCAGGCTGCTGTGGGGGCTGGCAACTCCGTCGAGCGTGGTTCTGTCGCCTCGGGCGGTCAGGAACTGGGTACCGACGGCGACCTGGCCGACGACATGAACTACCTGCTCTCGCTCGTGGAGGACGAGGGCTACGAGGTCACTGACCTGTTCATGGACCCGCGTTACCGCAGCCGGTTCCGTGGTCTCCGTGACGAAAACGGTCAGACGATCTACGTGCCCGGCATCCCCGACCAGAGCCCGAACACCGTGTACGGGATCCCGACCGATTTCTCGGCGGCCCGTCGCTCGTGGCGCAACCAGCCCGACAGCCCGACGGTGGGCGGCTTCGCCGGGGACAACTCCTCGGTCGTTGTGGGCATTCGCCAGGACATCAACTACAAGTTGCTGGAGGAGGCCACCATCCACAACGCGGATGGCTCGGTCGCCTTCAACCTGGCCCAGCAGGACATGGTGGCTCTGCGAGCCACCTTCCGCGTGGGCTGGCAGTACCGTGACCTGCCGACCCCCGAGAAGCCCGAGTGGGATGACACCACCCGGTTCCCGTGGGCCGTCATCACCGAGCCCGCGTAACACGACTGATCGAGAGGACTAAACATGGCATACGAGAACGCTGAGCCGGGCTACTCGCTTGGTGGCCCGACCGAGGGCCTCTCGCGTGAGCACTTTGGCTTCGCTGCTGCCGCCGAGCGCGTGCAGACCGACAGCCACCTCACCGAGGCGAACTCAGCCCAGGTTGCCGAGCGTGACAGCCGCAACACAGTCAACATCCGTCCGAACCAGTTCGTGACCACGGATGAGAAGCCGTTCGATGAGGAAGAGGAGACCACTACGTAGCAGTAACCTCCTCGTCAGTGTAACGCCGACCCGGAGGTGATCCTACCAAAGGGTGGGGCTTGGGTCAAGTCTGGATCCAAGCCCCACCCCTCCTCCCAAGACTGGAGACGAGATGAGCGAAGCACTGGCATACCTGCGAGAGACGACCGGGCTCGTGGGCAACGAGACTGACTGGCCTGACGCTCGTCTCCAGCGCTTCCTAGACAACGCCAAGGTGCGCGACGACGAGGGCCGGGAGTCCGACGACGAAGACTACGAGACGACTTACGACTTGAACCGCGCAGCAGCCCAGGTGTTCCGGGCGCGCGCCGCAGATGCAGCACCCCACGGATTTCAGACGCAGATGGACCAGGCTGCCACGCACCGTCAGCAGATCGTGGAGAACTACCACCGCCTGGCCCGCGACCACGACAAGCGCAGCCGTGCCCGAGCAATCAAGATGAGGATGCGCGATGTTGTCGCAGAGTGAGAAAGACCGTTTGCGAGATGACCTCTTTCTTGCCCACGCCAACGCAACCATCANCATCAGCCGCAAGGATGAGCAGGGCGAAGTTGACCCCGCCTCCCTGGAGTACCTGACGACGAAGACCGTCGTGTACGAGGGTCCTGGGATCGTGTACGCCTCGACCCGCACCTACGAGCGCGGGTTCACAATGGGTGAGGCCCACCAGATGGCCCGAACCTATGTGCTGAGGATCCTTCCTGATGCCAACGACCTGCGCGTTGGCGATGTCGTGGAGTTCGCCGACAACGACGACGGTCTTCTCACTGACTCGGCGATGCAGATTGTGGACCCCTTCATGAGCACTGATTTGGTGTCGCGCAAGGTCATGTGCCAGGCAGGGTTGGGCTTCTGATGATCTTGGTTCGCTTCAATCTCAACGCCGAGTGGACCAGGTTCCGTCGCCAGGCCCGACGTGCCCAGAGCCCTGACCGATGGCTCCGCAGCGCTTTGTGGGACATGGGCGGGGACGTACTGGAAGAAGCCCAGAACATCGCCCAGTCGATCTCAAGTCGGACAGCCCGAGGGTTGTACCGTCGGGTGTTCCAAGAAGAGCGTCTGTGGGTGGTGGAGATCGGATCGTCCTGGGAGGGATACCCCACGTCGAGCAGAGATAGCGTCGGTGACGCCGCCGAGGCTGCCGCAGAAGGGTGGGCCACGCTCGCTTACCGCCAAGAGTTCGGCTACCCCGACCAGAGCCCCGCAGGCACGAACTTCCCCGGCACTCCGAAGCCCTACAACCCTGCCGCTGGCTACACCCGAGCCCGCCCGTTCCTGACCCGCACCCTCGCACGGCGCGAGTCCCAGGTGCCCCACCGACTGTGGGTTGATGCCATCAAGCCCATCATCGCATCCCGAGGGAGGCCCCGATGAGTCGCCTTGACCACACCGAAGCCATCATTGAGCACCTGGAACAAGAGACCATGCGGCCTGTGGGTGACGGTGTGGCGGTCAAGGACTTCGAGGACGCCGAGAGCCAGGATTATCCCTACAGCGTGGTCCACGAGATGAGGGTGACGGTCACAATGACCTCTGGACCCTTCGCTGGAGCCCAGGACGACAAGATCCTGCGCTACCAGGTGGTGTCCGTGGGCCTGTCGCGCAGGCAGGCCGGAATGCTGGCTGAGCGCGTGCGCGACGCCATGCTTTCGATTCCCGAGACGCTGACCATCCCAGAGCATCGGATCCAACAGGTTCAAGTCCAGTTGGGGGAAGGGGATCGTGAGACGGAGATCCGACCCAGCCTGTTCTCGATCAGTGACGTATTCCACGTCTGGAGTACGCCCACGAACGGAGACTGACCATGCTTCATGAAGTTACTACGCCCAGCGGTCGCCAGTCTCGGGTGAGCACGAGGATGCTCCCCGCTGTCAAGGCGCTCGGCTGGACGGTCAAGGGCGAGGAGGTTGCCGAACCGGAGCCTGTGCCCGAGCCCAAGCCCGTGGAAGAGACTGACCCCCAGCCAAACGAGGAGCCCGTGTTCGAGGACTCCTCATTCATCAACGACTAACGGAGGACACTCATGGCACGTGTCATCGCCAACAGCCTTACCGTCATCAAGTTCGGGCCTGTGGATGACCCGCAGGCTCCCACCTCGGCCGAGATTGACGAGGCTCTGGACCTGACTGGGTTCCTGGTCTCGTTCGACAACTCGACCGAGGGCAACGAGGTTGACACCCCGGACTTCTCGACCGACTTCGAGACCTCGATCCCTGGCACCTACAGCGCCAGCGTCAGCGCGGAACTCTACCGCGATGACGACGACGACGTTGCCTGGGACGCTCTGCCCCGTGGCACCGAGGGCGCGTGGTTCATCATGCGCTTCGGCAACGAGTCGGGCAAGCCCCTTGAGGTCTACCCCACCCGCATCACCAGCCGTTCGCCCGTCGCCCTGGCCAACAACGAGAGCCAGCGGTTCGAGGTCGAGGCGTCGGTGTACGCCCCGCCGCTTGAGGACGGCGAAGTTCCCGTCTAAGACTTACACCTTGCCCTGATCTAGGGCGGGTGGCCCCGGGTCCTCTCTCCCGCCCGGGGCCACCCTTTTCTTCCCAGGGAGAGAACCGGGAGAGAACGAAAGGGAGACGAACATGGCTGCATCGAAGACCAACAGCAAGAGTGCGCAGCAGGCCCAGGCCCAGGAGAGCGCGCGGCGGGCGTCGCTGGACGATCTGATCCAGAAGAAGCCGCTGCGACGCACCGCCTACATCCAGAGTGGCGACGAGACGTTGAGCGTCGTGTTCCAGTCTGTGGGCCGCCGCAAGTACGCGGATCTCGTGGAGAAGTTCACCTACAAGGAGAAGGCTCCGAAGGTGGACGACAACGGTAACGAGGTCAAGGACCGGAAGACCGGCGAGACCGTGTACGAGGAGCAGGATCAGTTGAACACCGAGGAGTTCCTCCCGGCGCTGATCGCTGCCTCTGCTGTTGAGCCCGAGATTTCTCATGAGGACGCCATTCACTTCTACGACAACTGGAACTCGACCGAGTTCGACCAGTTGGCGATGGCGGCCTGGTCCGTGAACACGCAGAACAAGGTGGAGACTCAGGGAAACGCCTAAAGCGGGACAGCCGTTTTCGTCTGGAGATGAAGATCTGCGACGACTACGGCATCCCGCACAGCGAGTTCCTGTCCTGGGATGAAGACGACCAGGACAAGACCATCGCGTTCCGCATTCACGAGATGCAACACTGCTCCCGGTGCGGCACGTCCCCGGAAGAGTGGGAAGAGGACCGATACGCCTACTCTCCCGAGGTCAGGCGCTGCCGGGGCTGTGAGTTGATCCAGTCGCAAGAAGAAGCCATCCAAGAGGAGGCCGGTAACAAGGCTGGCCTATACGTCACGTTGAAGCCGGCCGCAACCTTGATTGCCGAGAACAAGTAAAGGATGGTGTATGTCCACCGAGCGCAGACTCAATGTTCAGATTAGCGCCGACGCCCGACAGTTCACCCGTGCAATGGGACAGGTGGAGCAGACTGTTGGGCGGGCGGCCTCGTCGGTCGCGCGTGCTAACACCACCATGAGTCGGTCGTTCGGTGCGGCAGCCGCAGGTACGCAGGCGCTGGGGACCCAGGCCGCTTCTGCAAGCCGTGGCATCAGGTCAGCAGCGACGGCCACCCAGGGCCTTGCCGGAGGGGCGAGGCTCATGGGTGGCCGTCTTGCTGTCGCCAACCGACAGGTCGGCCTCCACAACCAGGCCATCGGACGCTCTTACGCCCTGCACAATAACCTGGGCGGCGTCATGATGGGAACCCGTCAGCGCGCCGGGCAGATGGCCGCAGGCGTTGCTGCTGGCACTGCTGCCATGAGCCTTGGCTTCAAGGACGCCAGGAGGAACGCTGGCGCCATGCACGGCTCTTTCGAGTCCTATGCGGGCTTCGTCGGGTTCCAGATGCTGGGGCGCCAGGCGATGCTCATGGGCACCATGATCCTTGGCGCGGCCGGGCTGAGCGTTCGTGCCTTCAGTCAGATGGAGGACTCGTTCGCCCTGGTTCGCAAGACCACCGAGGCCACCGAGGACCAGTACAAGAACCTCAACGCCGAGATCCGTCAACTTGCCACCGAGGCGCCCATTGCCGTGGATGAGTTGAACCAGGTTGCCGGTGTTGCGGGTCAGTTGGGCGTGCCCACAGAGAACATCGCAGAGTTCACGCAGATCATGGCCGAGATGGGCGTCGCTACCAACCTGACGGCCGAGCAGGCCTCAATCTCCTTCGCGCGTATCGCCAACGTCATGAACGAAAGCCTGGACGACGAGGGCATTGGTCGAATGACTTCTGCTGTCGTTGATCTTGGTAACAACATGGCCGCGCGCGAGGACGAGATCGTCCGCTTCATGGAGCGGGGCGCCGCTGCTGGTCAGGTTGTGGGCATGGCCAGCGAAGATCTGGCTGCGTTCTCTGCGTCAATGGCAGCGACGGGTACTCGCGCCGAGCGCGGCGGTACTGCCTTCCAGCGCGTCCTGTTCACCATGATGGAGGCTGTCAACGCGGCAGGCCCCGAGATGGAGTACATGGCCGACGTTGTGGGCATGACCGCCGACGAGTTCCAGGCCCTGTGGGCCGATGATCCGGCGATGGCTCTTGTCGAGTTCATCGAGGGTCTTGGCTACGCAGGCGAAGAGGCCAACTCGATCATGACGGACCTCTTCGGCAACAACGTCCGCATCACGCAGACGTTCCTGGCGCTTGCCGGTGCCGGTGATCTGACCCGAGACGCGCTGCTGCGTTCGCGGGATGCGCACGCCGCGAACAACGCCCGTGCGACCGAGGCCGAGGAGCGGTTCTCGACGCTTGATTCTCGGTTCAAGATGTTCCGCAACCGCATCAACGAGGTTGCCATCGGGATCGGTGAGCGACTGGCCCCGGCGTTCTCCGCGATGTTCGGTTTCGTCACTGGTGCAATGGAGGCCTTTGGCGAACTGCCTGATTTCGTCCAGAATAGTGTGCTTGCCCTTGCGGGGCTCTCGGCCGTCGCGCTGATCGTCGGCGGCAATGCTGCCCTGATGGTGTTCCCGTTCCAGGTCCTTCGTGGGATCCTTCCCCGACTGACCGCTGCGTGGAACAACGCCACGGGCGCGACGGCGCTCAACGCTGCCGCAGTCGCCCGCAACGTGGCTGTGCAGCACCAGGCCACGGCTGCGAAGTCTGCCAACGTGGCTGCCCTTCAGTTGCAGGCCCGCCACCTGGCCATTGCCACCGGGGCGCAGAAGTCGTTCGCTGCTTCGATGGTGTCCACCAACCGTCTGGCTGCTGGTGCAGTGGCGGGCACGGGTCCGATGTCCATGCTCCAGGGCAAGTTGTTCCGGCTGGGCACCACGGCCCAGACTGCTGGGCGCCTTATCAAGGGCGCGGGCAAGATGGTCGGTGTTGCAGGTATCGCGTTTGCCAAGGCTCTGCTCCCGATTATGGCGATTTATGGGGTGTTCAAGGGACTCCAGTGGGCCGTTGGGCTCACGAACTCGGGGTTCATCGACTCTTCCCGGGCCGTGGACGATCTGGCGATGTCGGCAGACATTGCGCTGGACAGTCTGGGGGAACTGGGCGAGATTGAGGACCCGATGCCCGGGTTCCGAGAGGCCAACGAGGAGATCATCGAAGGTCTCCGCGAGATGGACGCCATGACCCGCAACATCACTGCGCGGCGCATCGTCATGGAGATGGAGATGCGCGGTGCCGAGCCGGAGGAGATCGAACGGGTTCTTCGTGAGTTGGAGAACGCTGTTGGTCTTGACCTCGGGATCAGCCTTGATCTTGAGTTGGGTCAGTCCTACCACGAGACGATGGTCCAGTTCCAGCGGGACATGAGCCGCCTGAGCGACAATGTGAGTGCGTTCAGCAGCATCCCGTTCATTGGTAACGACCAGCGCGACCAGGTGCGAGATCAGGCCACTCTGATCTCGCAGATGGCCCGACAGAACCTGCCCGAACTTGAGCGTGCCATCGACGGCACCTTCGACACAACTCATCTGGAGGCTTGGTCGGAGAACACTGCCTACGCCTTCCGTCATGCGACGGATGCGATGGAGCAGTACGCTCACGAGATGGAGCATGGCGCAGCCGGCCGTGACGGTGTTCTTCGTTTCGGCAACGAGACCATCGACACGATGGAGGGCATTGCGAACTCCTTCGTGGAGGCCGAGGTCGTTGGCCGGGACTGGGGCGAGAGCATGGCTGTCGCTGGTGCCGAGGCGATGGCGGCCGGAGCCTCGACCGAAGAGGCAATGGCTGCTGCCCACTGGGAACTGTACACCCTGGCCAAGGAGGCCGGGGTTGCGGAAGGGGCTTTGCGTCAGATCCGAGGCGTGGCCCAGGCCATGACTCCCGAGTGGGACAACTTCACGGAGTCCCTGCGCAACCAGGGCCTTGCTCTGGGTGGCGTGGACTTCGAGCGGGCAGCCAACAATGCTCAAGGCCTCACGCAAGAGCAGTCTGCCCTGAACGAGTTGGTGTTGCAGTCTACTGAAGACTTCAACATGCTCGACCAGTCGGTCAGGGACATTGCGACTGCTTTCACGCAGACGCAGGATCCCATGTCCCTCTACCGCGAGAACATGGCCGAGATCAACAGCGAGATCGAGGATGGTCCAGACGTAGCGGCCAGCCTTGAAGAGTTCCTCAAGGCCCAGGATGAGGTCTTGGAGAACGAGCAGCAGTTCCGCGAGACTGTCAACGACATTCGAGACCGCACCAACGAGGACGTGGCCGCGTTTTGGGCCATGAGAATGCGGGAAGAGCCTGCGCTCGCTGCTGAACTGGCTGATGCTTCAGTCGAGGAACTGGAGCAGGGCTATGAGCGAGAGCAGGAGATCCGCAGCACTGCTGGCCGTGATGCGCTCTACGCTCTGAAGGACGCTGGCGCTCTTCTTGTGAGCACCACGGGACACATCTCGGACGACACGGTGGATGCCTTGGCCGAGGGCCTTGGCATGACCGAGCGTGAGGTCCGAGACGCTTTCGATAAGGCCAACATCACTGCGGTGCAGGCCCTCGGTGACATGAACATGGACATCGAGACTGCGCTTCGTGTGACGGTGGATCTTTTCGACGAGTACGGCAACGAGTCTGCTGAAGAGATCCTTGAGTCGCTCAGGAGAGGCGGCCATGAGGTCGTCAAGTACCTTGAAGACCAACTCAATGTAGACACCGAGGAGGCTCTGGATACGTTCGCTCAGATCCACGATGCCGGTGGAGATGAGGCAGTGAAACTGCTGCTTGCCAACCTCGAAGACGCCGATGGAGACATCGCTGAGGCCATCGCAGGCTGGGTTGAAACTTCCGACGGTTCTCTGCAAGACCTTGTGTACGTGTTGGACGAGGCAGGGGTTGATGGGGCCGACGCTCTTGTCGAGTCTCTGACGGACAAGACCAACGACGTCAGAGCGGTGGGTGCCACCTACGCTCAGGCCCTGAAAGATGGCTTGAATCCCCTAGAGCGAATGCTCAGGGGATTCGGAACGGGACTCCCCGGAGTGGCCGGTTCTCCGCGCCTGCCCCGGACAAGCAGCAACGCCGACGGCAGCATCCGAGGCGGTTACAGTTTCGCCAACGGCGGGACACTGCCGCAAAGCGCCAAGATCCAGAGTCCTGTTAGCGGCCGTGGCCTGGTCCAGTGGGCCGAGCCCGAGACCCACGGCGAGGCCTTCATTCCGTTGGCCCCGTCGAAGCGCCCGCGAAGCATCGCTATCTGGCGTGAAACCGGGCGTCGTCTTGGCCTGGAGCCCGACGCTGCGTTCGATCGCGGAGGGTTCTTCGGTGCCGGGGACGTGCCAGACATCCCCGACTACCCTTGGAACGGCATCGACCGCACTGCTCACGGTGTGGGTCAGATTGCTCGAAGCGGCGCCCTCAACATGATCCAGGGGGCGAATGAGGCCGTTGGAGGCAGTCTGGAAGCCTTCCGCAACCTTAGTGCAGGCGGGCGCGTGAACATCATGCGTGGCGCAGCCTTCGCTCGGGGCCAGGTCGGCAAGCCCTACATCTGGGGCGGTGTTGGTCCCGTCGGCTACGACTGCTCGGGGCTGTGGTCCGCGATCACGAACGTGGCTCGCGGCCAGAACCCGCACCGCAGGCTCTACACCACGGCATCGTTCGGCGGCGGCGCTCCAATGGGCCACCGCC
>SL_4KL_010_BRINEDRAFT_10000778_pt1 | contig 16923 bp, 28 predicted proteins | sample SodLak_010_BRINE_2_FD_10664 | JGI IMG/M metagenome (IMG submission 10664)
CGCGCATGACACACCAGGAAGGGGTTGTGTCCTTGACCATCAGAATCCTCTTGAGCACTGTCATCAGCCATTTTTGCAAAGGATTGTCCATTTCTTTTCCCTGTCGTAAGAATGGGGTGGCCCAAACCTGGCTTGCATACATACCAGCAGGGATTGTGTACGTTTTAAGGAGCCACATGCAAATGTGTAACCTGTTTGTAAGCTCATGTTCCCGTATGAACTGTCTGATGCGGAAAGTACCAGCAGTAAATGGACGTAGCGCTGCATCAGCTGCAGTATTCAAGTTGATGTGCCTGTCACAAACCATGCCCAAATATTTGAAGGAGTCTGTGTAGGGGAGCTGCGCCCCATCATAATAGAGAGGGGGCAGATTGCTGGTGTGAGAGGTATGTAAGAGGTATGTAAGGTATGTAGAAGTTGACTGGTTGACCAGGTTTGCAAGAATGAGGCCTTCAGTCAAGAAGTGTGACTGCTAGCCTGCTTACAAAAAGCAAGTAATTTATGAAGGAGAAAAAGTTTAAAATTTGATCTTCAGCCAGGAAGTTTGAATTTTCAGGTTGCTGGTGAACACCACTGGTCCTTGAAGGGAGAAAAAGGGACGAAAAGTCATTTTTGAGAGAGCACGCAGCCTGACAGTGAAACAGGACATGTGCCTCATTTTACACAGCAGCACGAGAGCACTTGTCACAGTGTCCATTTCCAAAGTGCCAGATTGAGGATTCCACCGTGAGAGGATGTGTACGTGCAGGAAACCTGCTCATATTCCTCATAACATGCTTAGGGAGGTTTTTGATAAGGCCAAGTTTACAAGTTTGACCTTCAGCCAGGTAGTTTGACTGATCAGGTTGCTGGTGAACACCATGGTGGCTGGCCAGCCATTAAAAAACCATTCATAAGCTCTGAAATAAAATGATAGGAATCATTAGCCCAATGAGTTTGTTTCTGGAAAAAATGAAGACATCTTCAGAACAAGCTTACCTGAACAAGATAAGGCCAAAGGAATAAAAGAGAAGATCAATAAAGAAAAAGGAGACACATATGTCCGAAGTGGCACGAGTCTTGAGCTCCTCCACCGATGGACAAGATCATTTGTGGTTATCTGCTAAGTGGTTTTGGAGGAGATAATTTGTGGGGATCTGGAGGGTGGCTGGCAGCCCCCTGCTCCAGACCAAGTCCTTGAGAGCACTTGATTTTTTCAAGTGCGCATCTGTCGTAGACGAGTTGTTAGTTTCTTTTCTTTTCTTTTCTTTTTCTTTTCTTTTCTTTCTTTTCTTGTGCGCATAATGCACTAAGTGAGCATCCTATATCCACTACTAGTACCGCATCCTACAACCACTACTGGTGGTACTGCAAAGTCACCCTTTTGAATCGGCAACACGCTGTCTAATTTTAAAGGACCACTAGCCTTCAGTGTCTACTCTGTCAGCAAGCAGATAGTGCTCTCCATGTGTTTTCAGGGTGTCAACATGATATCATCATGCTGTAAGTGTGGAGTGGAAGGTGGTTTGGAATCATGGGAAACATCCTATCAGATAAATAAGCATCAAAAAGCCAGCTGGGTAATGTCCTATTATGTGAGTATGATCGTATGCAACTGCAGCTGATATCACTGCCAATTCTGCTCCACGAATGGTGTTGGAAATGTCAGCACCATTATGTTCAACCAAGCTAGCTGCACTAGGGTGGTAGACACCTGCAACAATAGCTTGTTTGCCTTCTTGAATGTGGGAGATGCCATCTGCATAAGTCTAGGATTTCCAGTCAGCAATTTTGAACGTTGGATCTGGTTTGAACGAATGGGAAAGGGGGGCCACTCCCTCCAAAGCAGGTCTAGAAAAGAAGAGAAAAGAAAATCTACGTAGGCAGTGAAACTCCCCATCTTTATTAAAGAATAGGAGTCACCAAAGGTCTCTCCACCGGCAAAGAAGACAAAAGAAGTCAGTGGGGATCAGGTAAACTAAGCACTCAGTCGTTAGTATTCTTTCAGTTTCTCAAGCTTCTTGAGACCAGGCGCTGTCTCAGCATGCCCAGCATTATGCACAGGATTGTTGGCAATGTTGTCAAGGTGCCAATTTGATTGGAATGTCATGGGCAAGATTTTGCAGCCATGCAGGATTGTGGCTATTCAGGTGTAGCCGGGCGGCTGCACTCCAGACTGCTATGACATGGAGATTCCAAGAAGCACGGAAGAGGAATCTCTTGACTTATTCAGGATTGAGGAGTACCGTAGGTGATCTCATTAGCTGGTATTGTCTCGAGTTTCTAACGTAGGTGAGGATAGGCTGTCAGGAGATTTCAAGTTGAGTGGGGGTTAGTGGTCAAGGATCAATCCACAGGAAGCTGGTGGCAGTTGTCTAAGTGCTGAGGATAGCCGAGTAGGTAGCATGCCCAAGGCTAAGAGCTAAGATTCATAGTATGGTTGTAATAGTTGGGATGACACACAAAAATGCAGTGGTTGGGATGAGAGGGAGTTCTATGTGGACACCAAAGCGCGCACCTCGCGCTGGCCCAGGCCCAGGCCTTGGCAAGTCATTGAAGTTCAGAAGCAAAGCTTTGAGGTGCAGGTGAAACGATTCAGTGAAGACCTTCAAGCTCAGCTGTGTGGAAAGCCGTATTAAGGATGTTTAGACGATCAGGTGCCATCATGCCCAGGCATCAACCATCTGTGCTGTAGATACAAGCCACTCTTTATGAATGGATTTCTGAAGATGTCGGAGGTGGGATATGTGTGTGGGGTTGGGCTTCTCAGCGGTTGCTTTACGCTTGTTCTTAACAAGTTAAACACTATGGATCCAGAACCCACAACTCCCAGTGGGCTGTATGTGTATTTATGGACTGGTGGGGTGGGCATCAAACGACTTTGCTCCGCAGTTCTATGCCCGATTTTTGTATCCAGGGGTTACCTTGCCTGGCATATCAAAGCCTCGTTTCTCCAAATTGACCAAAGCTGGTTGGCTGTGGGCAGGGGGGGGGTCAGGCTCATTCCTCTGTGCCTGAAGTTCCTGAGTACGCTCATGGAGGGTGGGCAGTAGGTCTCTTTTCTCTTCTGGCTTCCAAGTGTGTTCATAAGTGATCTGTATGAGTTCTTTGTCAGTGGATCTATAGTTCTTTTGTTCATCATTAAGGCAAGCACAGCCAGGGCAAGCCCAGTTGTCATTCTTGTCAACTTCCTCACTCTGCCTCTCAGTGTAGCAGCCAGTGTTCTTAAGACATACCCCGTGGTAAGTTCGGTTGCAGACTTCACAGATGTACATGTCACCAAAGGGAGGCACATTTGTTTCAGGTCGAAGGCCAAAGTTATAGAAATAAACCTCGCAGCATGTGCACTGGATGGCAGAGCAGCCTTTGGGGGTGTACTCTTTTATGTGTGAAGCCAGCCTTTTCAAAAATGGGGAGTGCCAGCTTTTCTATGATCATGGGATAGGCATGGTACTTCTTCTGTTGGTGGAATTCCTGACCAGAATAGTCATTAGCTTTGGCTGAGAAAAAACGTCTATGGAAATTATTTTTATGTCTCAGAAGAAGATGGTGTTATCAGCATCAGAGGCACAAAGTGAACAAGCTGTGTTTGTCTTGTAGTCCGAAACGCACAAGCCTTGGATGCCGAGTCAAGAGGTTGAGTGTGAAGGCCTGGGCAGCACAGGTTGGTGTTGAGATGAAGGACTATTCTCCTTCTGCTCAGGGAACAATAAAATTGAGCTGCAGCTCAATAGTTTTGTGGACAACAGGTGCAGAAAGAGGTACTTGTGTAGGGGGTGTGTCAGGAACTTGGTGGGGGGCCATGTTATTTGGACAAAATGGAAGGACATTGAGAAATTGTCCATTTGTTGGGAGGTTCGTCATGCTGTCCTGTATTTTCAGGCATACTCAAGGAGTCAGTAAGAGTTGGTTCAGTTATGGATGGGGCAGCTCAGGGCAGCTGCTGCATCAAGTTTGGGCCAGGAATAAAGTTGCGCCAAGATTGCTGGCTTTGGATAATGGATATCAACGGACATTTTGAGCATTTTGGTACTGGGAGGTCCACCTTCTTTGTGTCCAATTGATATTTTACTCTGTGTGCCTGTCTGTTTGGGAAGGTTGGGATGTTTGTTGATTGCCTTGGGTGATCATCATATATAATATAAGATATTTTTGCAGTGTCTGTGGGTTCTGGGCTGATTTCTTGCGTGCAGAGCAGAGTTCCAGGTTGGCTTGCATGCTGCTATTGTATGCTGCTATTGTGTGCAATAAGTATTCTATTGATCGTGGATTGCCATGGTTAGCAGCAGGTGTGGATGGAGGGGTGGACGTATGAGGGATACAGCGTCAGGTAATTTAATGTCTGTGGTAGGTTACAAAGCGAGGCTGTGGTAAGCGCACAGCTGTATGTGCGTGCAGCTTGCGTGGGTGTTTTCTGCCATGGAACTCCACCTTGAGTTGGAGCTATTTTCTGCCTTTCACAAGTCCACTGCCATGTGTGTAATTGATTTCGCGGAAGATGGAAAGAGTACTACCTTTGTACACCAAAAGCTTGGGAATTTTATTGGAGGTGACTCACCCGGACTTTTTTTGCTCGGAGAGGCCAGTCTGTTGAGTGCTTTAAGCATTAATCTTTCAAGCTTTCCAAGTTGAAAATTTCTATGTCAGTTGATCGGATCAACTTGATCCACTGCAATAATGTGGGTTTTGCTTGGCGAAGCAAAGTCATGAAGCCTTTCAATCCCAAGGCTGAAGAGGGGTCGCATGATGCAGGTGATGAGAGTAGAGAGGGTGTGCGGAGGTGGTTTGTGGAGGGAGGGAGCTGCACTAATTCTTATGAGACTGCAATGGAGTATTTTCCCAGAATTCAGACTAGGTAGTAAATAGTGGTAATGTAAAGTAAACATCACATGCTACTAACTTTTTTATTTATCATTGTACAACAATCTTTCCCACCTTTCTTAGGATACTGTGCAATTACGCTCTCTTCATCCCAAATCTGAGTAATATCAAACAGATAGGAATTGTGTAAGTCTGTTTCGTTTCCTTGCTGTTTCAAACATGCGCTTCTTAACATGGCTATTGATAACTGTGTGTGACCAACTTCCTATGTTTTACAGGTGTTGAGATTTTCCCTCCAGGTCCTGATAGCAAAATGAAAGAATCTTTGTTCATACTCCTGGCTTTGATGTCAGCCAAGTGGCAACTTTAAATGTCTACAAACGTTTCAATTGTATGTAGGATTTTTTTGCTTACAACTCATTCAAAATTGTTGGCAAGAAACTTCCACTTTTTGGAATGAGCCCATTAAAACGAGGACAGGTGTGAGTGCCTTTCCTTTGTCACATCCTCACGCAACCATCACCTATAGGCCACGGCACCCAGCGCAATCCCAGCCTTCCATAACCCTTGCTGTCCCTGTGCACATTGTGTTGATCACCTCCGCTCTTGCTGCTCATACTGTCGCCAAATTTGTAGTTCTCCCTGCCACTGTTGCCATGGGCAGCTATGTGGCCTGTCATGACCCTTAAAATGGCAATTATTCCCCGCACGGCCACTGCAAACCCACCCCCTGCCCAGAGAGCAGCCAAGGTAGCTGGGCGCCTTATTGCTACACCCCACTCGTCTGTGCTCCTCTGTTGCATGTCCTGTTGAAGCTGCAGGAGAGAGCTGCAAGGCTGGGAGTTACTTGTGCTGTCATTCTGAGGGGCAGCGGTAGGCAATGGAAGGTGCCTGTGTAATCCAGGCAGGGTTGCCAGATAAGCAGGGAAAAAATGGTTGGAAGGGAATTGAGTGCATGAAACACGCACCATAACACCTGCCCACATCCCCCTCCTTCATTTTTGGTCGGGAAAGAGCACATAAAGAAATGTTGAAAGAGAAGGGGCATGGAACTGTGAGACTGACAGGGCCCTTACTATGAAAATGCATAGCATGTCTTTTGAATAGTCCCTGGACAAATAGCCACTTAACCTTGGCGATCCATGCACAGGTCTTGCATGCAAGAATCAATGGTTGATGCACTCCTGTGAGCACTCAATTGAGGTGATCCTTCTGCTCCAGCCATGCAGTCAAATGCTGTGGCCCTCCTCACCTGTAAATGTGTGCCACTGCTAGATCAACACCTCTGGGTGCACTCTCAAGCTGCTGCTTTGCTTGCCATGCTGCTACTGCATACGCTCCTCTATTACGCAGTGCCATCAGTGCCTGCAGATAGAAACGCCAGTGTCATACAAGATGCGCCTGCAAATGCGGATGCCTGCATTGGAGCACTCCCATGTTGCATGAGGGCAGCAGTCCACACCGATCCCTATTCAGTTTCGAGCAATATGTTTTCCTCATCTGAGATGCCATGAACAAAAGGGCAATCATTGGATGCTTGCCTCATGAGCTGTGCCCTACAGAGTGCCCTTGCCTTAAGCAGCTGTGGTGCAACAATACTTGAGACAGAATGAAAGCCCCGCGCCCCAAAATAGTGCCCTTGTTCTCTTGAAAAATGCTGCCACAAATGTAAGGTGTGTGTTTCTGACATCTCTGAGCTCCGATGCCAAGCGCTTTCTTGCGCAGCCTGTGCATGCAGCGGCTATCCTAATCTAGGGTTAGGACCCTTAACCTTAAACCCTTAGCCCGGATCCAGGGGGTGCCATTGGCTTGCCATGACCAGGCACTTACATTTTCCAACTTCTCCTGGCTGATTTGGCTTGCAGGTATGGGTGGGGGCCCATAGCCTGCCTTGAATACAGCCTCTGCCCATGAGAAGTGGTCGCCATAGCACCTGCAACATCAGAGGGGCACAGCGCTGGGACCAACTAATGGGGTGAAGGTGGCATCTCTGTGCCTGATGACAGATAACAGAATGCAGACATGCTGTCCACCTTGATCATGCCTTGCACCAAAATGCCATCTGCGTGCAGCTCTGCTGCATGCTGATTCTGAGGGAAAAGGTCGCCTGCCAGTTTCTCTGCTACTGTGCCAAAAGGAGTGCAGGGGACCGTCCCCTCAGGGGACGCCTTCATCAGTGAGTATGGCAACTAGCACATTGCAGAGTGTCACACACAGGCAGGCAGTGCATTCCTAGCCCCAAGCGCATTCCCACCAGCACTCACGGAGTGACTAGGAGCGGGCAGCCATTTGCCAGGCAGCTCAGCACATGACCTATGCCACCATGCACGATGGCGCCACAGCACCTGCGTCGCAAACACACAGGCGCAGCGCCAGTGATGCACATGCACAGCAACAGAGGCATGTGACGCGGATCCAGCAACAGTATTCTCGGCATGCTGTTCCTAGTAAAAGTAGTGTGTACACAGCCCCCCGGGCACGCCGTCATAGCAACAGCTCTGCTTCCGCCAGCTGGTTGCACTGCCCGTCATGCACGCAACGCCAGCCTCAGCGTTGGAAATAAGTGAAAGCTTCCCAGCACCGCGGGCTTCAACACTTAAAGCAGGAAGCCATGTTGGCAGGCGCTTGGCCAGTATGCTTACAAGCTGCCCTGCACTCCTTTGTCTCACCTAGCAGCACTAAGCAGGTTTGTACCCCCATGGACAAGACAGACGGGCGCGGCCGGTCACAGAGCCGCCCACCCGACTTCAAGCCATACCTGGGCAGTATGAGATTGTGCGGTAGCTCCTCCACTAGGAACACATGCTTGCCCAGCTCCAGCCCCATGCAGCGCTGGGATCTGGCAGAATGGGCAGCCCTCTGGCTTGTGGGAGCCCCATGGGCCGCACCACAGGCGGTGCTGCAGGTGTGGTGCCTACCGTCCACTTCAAACATTGTGCCCTGGTCTGGCTGGACGCCCCTCAGCAGTGCCTGGCCCCAGGCGCCCTTGCAGGCGGCAGCGCCTCTGAGCATGCTCCTGCAAGTAATGACGCATCAGTCATCACCACAGAAGCCAATGGCAGCGTGCAGTCGTGCGCGCGGCTGCCCAACTGCAGCTGCAACGGGGAGAGGGGCAAGCTTTCAGCAGAAGAGGGCAACAAAGGGCCGCCCATTTGCTTGCATGAGATGGGACATTGCATCTGCGCTCCTTCTCGTTCTACAGGGCGACCATACTCTGTCACCACATACTCTGTCACCACATACTCTGTCACGGGCATCAGTACAAAACATGCTTGGGCTGCTCATGCCTGAGCTTGAGCAGCGGCCATGCTGGAGCCTCCTAGATGGCCATGCAGGTTGACCAGTTGCAATGCAGCGCTCTCATTGGAGTTTGACATGCTCTGCTCCAGTGCCCGGATAAAAAGAGAGGTGGGCGATACCTTAGTGTAGCCGCCCACCGTTGCTGCTACGCATCAGGTAAACTGCACCAATTACGCACCCTTCTTGGATGGGGAGTCTGGGGCTTGAAATTGCAAGCAGCAGATCCGGGGCATGTGGTGCATGCTCAACTCCACAAAGGATGCACAGAAGATGCGCGCGTACCCTCTCTCTGGGAGTACCGACAGTTCAGCAAAGCTGCTGGATGGTGCGATGCTAGTCTGCATCTTTTGCCTGCTCAAAATGTAAGCCCCGAGGTCCGCAGGCAGGATGCTGCTAAATTAGGTTTGGGCATGCCTAAATGGAGGGCACTGGGTTTGTGCATGCCTACCTGCTCAACAGCACCCTTGTATCACTGGAAACAGCCGCGCGGCAGATGCTGTCAACCAGGAAGGGCACATCCATGTCGCATGCGCTCCCAAAAGACACATAGACAGGAGGCGGGCCTGGAGGTGTGCATGGGACAGGGTGCTGATGATAGAAATGTGCAATGGCAGCTATGATATCAATCGATGTGGATACATGCGATAGGTGCCAAGGTGGAGGGATGAGAGCGCAAGAAGCGTGGCATTGTGCAGATGATTTGGATAACATTAACGGATGGTCATGAAGGGGGGCAGTGTAAAAGCAAATATCCATCCACATTTTGCAGATAGCTAGCACAATCTTGCAAGAGCTTTTGTTGAGCCTCCCCTTTACAGCCCCTGGTGTGTGTGCCAGCCTTTGAGATGAAAGGAGCTGCCTGCCTGTGCCTGCTTTCCAAGGCACCTGCTTCCAAAAAGGCCTCCAAGCTTGCCGGCAAAAGTGATGAAGCACGACCCAGTATCCCTCCCCACGATATAGTAACTGCACTGCTGCTGCTGCTGCTGCTACTACCGGTGCTGCTGCCGCAATGCACAGCACTGCCATTTGCGCTGCTCAGGCCAGCTGCATGGGGTTTGCTGCTGCTCTGAGGCTTGCTGCATTCCGTGGGCTGCTGCTGTGGCTGCTGCTGCTGTTGCTGCTGCTGCACTGGAGTGTGCGGAAGGAGGAGCGGGCCTGTCACGGCCACGTGGTCGCCCCAGTCGGGAGGCTTCACAGTGCAGCCCGGCGGCAGCAGGAGAGGGCTAAACGTGAAAGTGGTGGGGTGCCTGCGCCACCAACAGAAAAGAAAAGGCACACGGAGGGCACAAGAGCAAGAGTGAGGGGCATCTTTCCACTTATGACCTGCAATCAACAGCCACCATACGTCGAGCAAGGGCTGGAGCAGAGGCCGGCCAGGGGCCTGCAACTGTGTGGCGCCAGCTTGGACCCTGAGACACTGGTTTAAGCATGACAATGCTACAACTCAATGGACACTTGTCACAGTCGAGGCCATCCTGATCTGGGTCCTGATGTGTCTACTTGGCGGCCCTGTCTTGCAGGAGGCAGGAACTCCTAATAGGTGAACGGCTGATGGAGAGCTGGCTGAGAATGTCCGTTGCATGATATTCAGGTGGTGAGATAAAGCAACATGCCGTCAGACTGTCTTTGCCTAGATGCAGTATCTGATACTCGTTGCGCTGTTCAAGGCTTTTGAAGGCTTTGGGCATACCTGGATCTGGAGCACAGAGGGCCCACAGCTGGACTTGCACCCACCAGCACCTCCAATGTATTTCATCCAACACACATGCTTCACACACAAGTCCACGCTCAACGAGTTCATGCTCAACACACAAATGCACACATGCTCATGTACTAGAAACACACACACACACGTGCACACAAGCACGCACACCCCCCCTCACACAAAACCACATGCACACGTGCACACCTACAACAACACACATGCACACACCTGTAGAGCGCCCACCCATGATTTGCGCCCCCAAGCGGCCACAGCCCCAGCGTGCGTGAGCGGAACACCGCCAGTAGGTCAGCAATGCCCAGCCACACGCAGTGGTCCAGCAGGGGGGTGCTGGCCCACGCGGCACCCTAGGAGCAGCAGGCCATCAGGATATCAGGCCATCAGGAAAGCAAGCCATCCACCACTCCCGAGATCTCCCCCCTAAGTGATGATGCACATGAAGTCAGCAATGCATATCGTGGGCTGGATGACTTGGGGTGCTTTATTGCAGCTCGTACATCATGCCATGGGCATGTTGATGCAGCTTGGATCTTGCGCTTTTGTAATGGCTTGCAGGATGTTGTGCCTGGTAGCAAGCAGAGGCCATCGCTGAGAGGGCACGTGCAGTCTAGGGAGATGAAGAGGGAGCACTGCGCCCTTGGGCAAGCTCACAGAGAACATATTTCTCGGCAATGTGCATGGGCATGCTCGCTCTCAGGCTTCCCACCTGAATCAAAAAGGCGCAGAGCCTTTCACGCCAGGACGTATAGCGAGCCAGCACTGTCCTGAGCACTCTGTGGGCAGCTTGAAGATGCATTCTAGGGTTGATCATGTTATCAAGAAGGGGGACGGTGGCTGGATGCTGCACTGTTGCGCTTGAGCCGGAAAGCTGGGGAGCTGGGGAATCGTGCTGATCACCGGCGCACGCGTGATGCACTGAGGGGAGCAACATGTTGAGCGTGGCCGCCACAATCTCAGGGACGGACAAATCCCATGCCCTTGCCCACGGGTGCGGCACTTGCTGCGCGCAGGCAAAAGGCAGGTGATTAAGGGGTGGGCAGCAGTTACAAAGTGTGCGCAATACGCGCACGTTTAAAGTTCACTGAAGGCGCCATCCGTGGAAGCCCACACGTATGCTCTTTCACCCAAACCTCTCAGCAGCTCACCTTGCTGGGTAGCCAAGGCACGGCAGAGATCACATGGAGGGGTACCCCACCCAGTGCCTCAGCCACGTGTGCAGCTCCGTAGGTGATTGGTGTCGTGATGATGAGAGATGGCTGCAGATAATGTGTTCAGCAGTCAAATTGTGGCTGATGCATAACAGAAAGGTCCTTGGTACCCCAAAAACAAAGGGGTGCAGCACAGGCGCTGGGGCTCCAGCAAGCAGTCGTGCACAGCACAATTTGGAGATGCACATGTGAATTGCAAGCGGATTCTGGCAGGCTGCATGAGGATGGTGCTCTGTCATCCTCAGATTGGTGCCTGCCATGCACGTCCCTTTTTGGGGCTCCTCAGCCTATTCAAGCGAATGAGGGTTGACACAAGGACAGAGAACACACGTTCATGTACAGACTTGACATATAATGACAAATATACTAACTGGTGGGCACACGCACGTGCACACACAAGCAAACGCGCACAGACGCACACATGCACATGCACATGAGCACCAGCATTCACCTGCTCATATGCCCACACACGCAGCTTTGGGGTGTGCTGCTTTCAACAACATTCTCTTCCATGCACCCACCCGCTCTTGGCAGGAGTGTACCGCCTCCCATGTGGAGGCGATAATGTCTGCATACTCCGCACGCACGCGCTGGAACGCACTTAAGCGCTTGGGCAGCATGCCACCAGACTCTATGGCCACCTGCACTATTTTTTGGTACATACACCACGGAGCAACCTGCAATCTGAGTATTGCGTGTCCAGGGGCCGCGGTGCCAACAATCATAGCTTTTCAGCTATGTTGATGGAGATTGCTACTCCATGCTCTCAATGTTCACCAATAGGCTGCTCTTGACAGAATTGTGTGCCACAGCTCATGCTCTATTGCTGTAAAAAGTGTTTGCCATGCTCAGAGTCACCCTGACCCAGATCCACCTGCCATGCGCTTGCAAAGCACCTTGCAGCCTGAGTCGAGACTCCTGACCAAGGCGACTATTACCTCGCCCTTGCTTCAACGGAAGAGCAGTGGAATGCAGGCTCCCAAAATTGAACAACTGGAACGTTGCAAGCTGTGCTGATTCAGCTCAATTCACTCAAAGTGGGTGGGCTGGATCCAGCTTGCATGTCTTAGCCTGTGAGGTGAAGTGCATGCTCCCTAAGCAACAATTATGCTGAAGTCTACTTGTGTCCGATGCCAGAGCACCTTCTGCAAGGGAAGCTTGCTTGTTTTCTCCATACACAATTCCTGAACATGCACTGCACAATAGAAATCTACAAGCGAAAAATATATGCTACTGCGCACTGAAGGTGGTTGTGGAAACAACCAAACAGCTGTCTGCGTTCTGATGCACCGCCTGCAGGCCGCTGGCATGAGTGCTTATAACCGCTATGAGAAGTGCGCAGGCCAGCATGTACATCATGAGGGCACCTACTTCACCTGTGTGAGCGCCTGGGGGTTGCCAGCCAACGGAAAGAAATCGCTCACCCCAGCCTGCGAAACACAGCATGTGCATCTGCGTGGTGCTGGCTTGCTGTGTGCATCCCTAGCCTGGGGGTCTGGCATGGTATAGGCGTTGAAGATCTGTGGCTTAGCTTCCCCTTACACATTTAAGTTAGCAACATCGCCTTAACCTTTTCTATCAGATTGCATTATGGTGCAAGGCTTGTTATCTTTCATCTCAGACAAGGATCAGATGCGCTGACGCACCTGATCATGATCAGCATGCACCGCAGCTAGTGGATCACAAAAAAGCAAAATCTGGTATTATGAAGCACCCTTTCAAGAAACAGCAGTACCTGAGCCTCTCTCACGGCAGCACTACCTCAGCCTCTTTTGCGGCAGCATGCACCTCAGCCTCTCATGCGGCAGCATGCACTTCAGCCTCTCACGTGGCAGCAAGCACTTCAGCCATTCCCATGGCAGCATGCACCTTAGCCTCTCACACAGCTGCACGTGCCCCAGCCTCTTACGCAACAGCACCTACCACAGCCTCTCCCGCGGCAGCACGCACCTGAGCTTCTCACAAAACAGCATGCACCTCAGCCTCTCACTAGGCAGCATGCACCTCAACCTCTCATGCGGTAGCATGCACTTCAGCCTCTCAAGTGGCAGCATGCACCTCAGCGTCTCCCGCGGCAGCATGCACCTCAGCCTTTCACGCGGCAGCATGTACCTTTCTTGCAAAGGCCTCATACAGGGTGTGCGTGGCGAGCCGCACACGGTGGCCATCCTGCTGGAGACGCAGCGCCAGCGCAACGGCTGGCTGCACATCGCCCCTGGTTCCAGCCACCTAAAAATATGCGTTGGGTGGTGTAATGGGAGGCCACCTTAGGACAGGACAGCGCAGGCTTCCAGCTTGAACACACAGTGGCGTGGCTGTATGTATTGGCCAAGGCCCATGGATGGTCGGGCCAAATGCAGCACTTATGGCGAGATTAAGAAGATATTTGGCACATCAAACAAATTTTTCAAAAGGATCAGTACATGATGCAAATGATGTCCACATCATCCACCTCAGGGTTGCAGGGTTGTGGAAAGGGAGGAGGCAACTGCGAGCTGCAACGCCCCTTCCCAGAAGCGGCCCGCAAGCTTGTTTGAAGCTATGAGGCATATTGCTCAAGTTTTGTGCACAATGTCGTATGATGTGGCCCGTAGGTTGTCACACAACCAGCCATGTGGTCCAGATCTGATCTGGCTATCGAATTAGCTCTCATTTTTCTGCTCACCATGATGATGATCCGCAAAGTAGGAGGTTTATGACCTTCCTTCAGCACATTTCCAACAGTTCTCTGCTCCTGTTGCCCATCAGTCGCTTGCGCACAGCCTCCAGCATGCGCGGCGCCATCAGGATTGCTGCCACAAGACGGTAGCTCAGGGCTCTGAAATACCAGGCTAGTGTGAGATGTACGAGAAGATTTACGAAAACCATAAAGTGTCCCATGGCGCGCTCTGCTGAGCAGCACTGCTGCGGCCACCAGGCCTGCAAGGCATAGAAGAGGCAGGGCAATCATTATGACATAGTAAAAAATAAAAATAAAATTACAAAACCGTGGTTTTACGTGATCTGCACAGATTTCTTGTGCTGGAAATACCATAATGTGTTATTTTCTTTGTTAGCCACCTTGTATGACTTTGAATTACAGAAGGTACTGCAAGCAGCCTTAAAGGCATGTCACCCGACATCATGGGCTATCACTGACGGTTCACTGAGGGGGCTGTCCAGTGCTGGGAGGTGGTGTTGAGTAGGAGCACACAATGGGCAAGTATGCGCAGTTGGTGATCGGCCCAGCAGGGAGCGGCAAGGTAAGTGCATTCATACCTGCAGTTTGGCTAACCAGTTTCCGTAGCCTGCTCGCCTGCCTACTGCCTGACCTGGGGTGCATTAGAATGAAAGACCACACTGATCCAATCCCGGCTCTTTCTCACACAGTCAACCTTCTGCAAGCACCTGCACCTGCACTGCGAGGCGATGGGGCGCACTGTGCACAATGTCAACCTGGGTGAGCAACATACCTGGACAGTGTCCTTGTAGCTGCCAGCTGAGAAAATGATAGAATACATCCTAAAATGTTGCCGTCTGGGCTGATTGTCCTTGCTTGCCTACACTGCCAGGTTCTCGCGTCAGCCACCCTCTCTGCGCAGCCTTGCTGTGCCTGTGTCAAGGGAAACACCTGGCATGCCTTCTTTTCCTGCTTATACATGATGATCCTATGATGCAGCTGTCGATCCCATGTGATCCCATTTTTATGTACCTGCTTGTGCATGCAGACCCTGCCGCCGAGGAGTTTGACTATCCAGTGTCCCTGGATGTGCGAGAGCTCATTTCCCTGGAGGATGTGATGGAGGAGCTGCAGCTCGGGCCCAACGGGTGAGTTTGCTGTGCGCTTGCTGCCACCTATCTTGAAAGCCCAGGCATACAGCCCCCGCCGCACAGTGTGAGGTTCCATGTGTCAGAGCGCTGCCTGGGCACACCTCTATCCATGTTGTGTGCCCAAGTCTGGAATGAACGCCCTGAGAGGTCAAAGCACAAGATGCGCGCAATGGGATCATGTCTACTTGTGTGCAGTGGGCTCTTGTACTGCATGGAGTACCTAGAGGATAACCTGGATGAATGGCTTGGGGAGGAGCTTGAGGTGAGGCTGTGCTAGCGAGTGCCCCAGGCATGACAGAATCACTCCCTGTATTGCGGTCTTGATGCGCTGCGTTTGTATCAGCGCTCGGCTAAGGGTGCCTGCAGGGACCGCTGGTCTCTTACCCAATGTTCAGGCAGGGTTCACAAGGAAATGTTGAAGTCCCCATCATATGCCTTGATGATCATTGTGGTCAATCACCAGCAGTGCCAGAGGGAATGTTCATTCAGTCTTATTACGACTTGCATCAGCACAGCATCATACTCCCTTCCCTCTCTGCATGTTCTTTGGACATTAAAATGCCCGCTCTGCCTCGTGCCCAACCACTGCATACATCTCCTGCCAGCTCACACAGCTGTACAGGCACATCATGCGAAAAGCTGTTGCTCCTTCCCTGCAAGGCCGTCGCCCAAGGCCCAGAAATTGTCCCAATTGCACTTTTAAATGTATTGACCCTACAAGAACTTGAGATCAAGAAGCCTGGCTACATTGTATTGTGTGCGACGTCTGCCGGGCGTGTGTATATTTGCCTGGACACAACCTGTTGACCCATTCATGGTTAAAATACTGCACATGTGCCTGGCCTTGCAGAATTATGGAGAGGACGATTACCTGCTCTTTGACTGTCCAGGGCAGATTGAGTTGTACAACCACTTGAGTGTGTTCAAGACTTTTGTGGATTACCTGAAGCAGGCAGGTTTCTGTAGGTTCTGGGTTGCGGGTGTCGGATTTGTCTGGTACGTCGTCACAACCACTTTACTCCTTCATATATTCTCTTGCTTATGTGTGGGTCTGTGTGCCTGCTTGCCGGTCTGTCAGCATGCCCTGGACTGGGTTGAGGTATGTGCATACCTGCAGTATCTGCATATCTACTCAAAGAGGTGCCACTCGGGCTCCAAGTCGTGTGCTGTGGATGTGCAAGGGCCTTAAGCCTGCTTGAAGGGTTTACATTTGTACCACGCAACAATGTTGAGAAGCCAGGCAGTGAGTGGGGCCTGCGCTTCAATGCACCAGCATCTGGATCGGGATTTACCCAGGGCATCCACAGGGATACCATCCACAGGCATACCCAGGGCATCCACAGGGATACCATCCACAGGCATACCCAGGGCATCCACAGGCACATGCATTTACCCAGGGCATCCACAGGCACATGCATTTACCCAGGGCATCCACAGGCACATGCATTTACCCAGGCATCCACAGGCACATGCATTTACCCAGGGTATCCACAGGCACATGCATTTACCCAGGGCATCCACAGGCACATGCATTTACCCAGGGCATCCACAGGCACATGCACAGGTTGAGAATTGGCCCGGGAAGCCTGAAGGCTAAACAGATGCCATACATGCCGCACGTGGGCTTCATGCCCTTGCAGACCTTGTGGATCCCGTGTTCTTACTCCCTATTGCTTGCCTGACACCCTTGCACACACTGAGGCTGTCAAATTAGTCTGGTACATGGTCACTATGCCGGCACCTGGCTTTCACCTGCTGCGGCAACGCAGGATGGTTGGTCTGTCTGCGTGGTCTACTGCCTGGATGCCCACTTCATCACGGATGTCTCCAAATTTATTGCTGGCGCAATGCAGGTGCGGACAGAAACTGGGCTGGGCTGTTGCGGACAACTAGCAGGACTTGCTGCACGATTGTTCCCATTTAGGGCTAATTTTTGTGCAACTGTATCCCAATGCTATTCCGTTTGATTGCAGACCCGCAAGATGCGCCTCAAACTGTGATCCAACTCTATAAGAAGAGCATCATAGGAGCACATCCTCTGTACTTTTCATGCCTGTGCATGCACGCGCACACACACACACA
>SL_4KL_010_BRINEDRAFT_10000779_pt1 | contig 16913 bp, 14 predicted proteins | sample SodLak_010_BRINE_2_FD_10664 | JGI IMG/M metagenome (IMG submission 10664)
CGCTCTCGGCTGAAAGATAAAAGAACGTATCCTTGGCAACCGGGTCGGTCGCTTCGAGCCACTCGTCATGGTCCAGAAACGAACGGAAGCCATCGACAAGTGTTGGATGGCCACGAATCCGTGTCTCGACGAGTTCCAGCAGCCTACCTGCTCTGATTGCCTGTCGAATTCGTCGCAGTTCCGCGAACGAAACCGCGAGATTGTGGCGAGCGAGCAGGTCCTGTCGGGTTGTGTCGTCCATCGCCCTGAGTTCCGCGGGCGAGTGTGTCGTGCAGACTTCACAGGAACAGGGGAACTCCGTGAGGTCATCGAGTTGTCTGGTTCCGCGGACGGTAAGATATCGGTCGTCACGTGCATACAGGGCGTAGGCTGCAGAATCAAAAAGGTCACAGCCGAGTGCTGCGGCGAGTGCGAACATCATCGGGTGTCCAGCACCGAACAGGTGAACCGGTCCGCTCTGTCCTAACCCATCTTTGACCGCCGCAACAAGGTCAACGATATCGGCATACCGGTACTCGTTGAGCAGCGGGACGACCGCGCCAATGGGAAACATATCGAGCGTCGTGTTGCGGGCGTGAGTTGCCGCTTCAGTACGAAGCGAAGGGTGAGTAGAGCCCTGGATTGGGGCGCTGACGAGCATCTCACCGGTGTCAATGGTTTCGGCGAGTTCCAGTCGTTCCTGTGTCGTGTCGAGTTCTTCACGGGCCTGTTCATAGGAGACGTCCGGTGGTGTCGGGATATCGACGGGCGTCCCGATATCCGAGCCAATCTCGTGCTGGAAGGAGAGAATTTCTTCGGTGGTCACAGAAATTTCGCCGTATTCAGCGAGTTGAAAGGAGCCAGAATCAGTCATAATAGCGCCAGAGAAATCAAGGAACTCGTGAAGTCCCTGTTCGCGAATCGGTTCGCGAATGTCATCGCTACCGTGGATAATATAGCTGTTCGTAATAAGAATCTGGGCCCCGAACGTCGATTCGAGTTCGGCCGGTGGAAGCGTCTGCACGTGCGGGTTAACCACAGGAAGGAGCGCGGGTGTCTCGACGGTGACTCCTGCACGCGGGACTGAGAATGTCCCGCACCTCCCGGCCCCGTCGTGACTTGTAAGTTCGAAATGGTCTCGCATTGGCCCCTTTTCGGGAAGCGCTGCGGTAAGGATTGCGCTTGAACCGTCAGGCTATATTTCCTGGTGCTCCGGATACGAGAGCAGATACTGCGCTATTGCAAACGCGGACCGACCGTCACGAAACGTACCAGTTCGAACGGACTCGCTGAGCTCCTCGAAGGAACAAATATCAGGTTCTATCGTCTCATCATCGTCGAGGTCCTGTTCACCAGCAGGTTCACAATCCCGCGCCACAAAATAATGAAAGACGGCATCGGAAAACCCGTTGGAAGGTTCGATGGTACTGAGATGTTCGACTGTCCCTGGTTCGTAGCCTGTTTCTTCGACTAATTCACGACCAACCGCATCCTGTGGTTCCTCCCCTGGTTCGAGTGAGCCAGCCGGAAGACCATGGTTCACCCGCCTGACGGCGTGTCGCCACTCGCGGATTGTGACAACGTCACCAGCAGGGGTAAACGGGAGGATAACGACGCTTTCCGTTTCGGAGAGATAATCGAATTCAGCTTCCTCCCCACTGGGAAGTTCGACGGTTTCGTTAATGATATCGAATCCACCACACGAATAGGCACGCTCCTGTGAAACTGTTCGCCAGGGTTGCATACCTCCGCATTGGCCTCATATGACTAAAACAGCAAGGAAAGCCGTCGATACCAGACGCTCTCAAGAAACTGTTGGGAGAGACGTGTGGGGCGAGAACCGTCGTCGCCTCGGGAGCAAGAGGCTGTGACGGCGTAACCCCAGAGGGAGACAGCGAACCGCGGTGTCCAAGCGCGGTCACAGGCCGTCTCCCACTGGAGTCAGTGTGCCTCTGACAGAGCCCCACACAACTAGTGGGAGAGACGGTCTCAAATTGACCGTCATTATAGTAGTATACCTATTTACACATACAGGTGACTACTAAGATATAAAACAATATATCGAAAAGGGGCTAAATATCTAGATGGGTTTAGAAACTGGGGGACGGCGCGGTGGTAATCAGAGATTATCTCCGGAAAATGCTCGAAAGAAGCCCCTGGACAGATGAAATACAACGTATGAAAGACAATCCATAAGATATTGAACAGAGGACAAGGATTTGGATGGTTTAGTATACATATGAAGCTATTTATATCGAATGAGAAAAGAGAGAAGGATTGTTAGCTCTCCTCGAACAGCGACGTAAATAGACGACGCTGGGCCTCTCGGAGGTGATGGGTCATTGTCGGTTGTGAAATATCGAGGAGGTCCGCCAGTTCGACGCCGGAGGTTGCCCGTGGCGATTCGAAATAGCCACTTTCGTAAGCCGTAACCAGCACCTCTCGTTGGCGGTCGGTGAGTTCATCTTCTAGCGTCCCACGGAGCGAATCAGCTGTCTGGTGACTATCGACAGTTTGCTGTGAGGTCAACGTCGTCTGGGGATACCTATCCCGGATACGGTCGATGAACTCTCGAACGTCACGCTCACGTGGGAGATGTACGCGTACCCGATATCCCGTGGCTGTCGCCGTGATGGATTTGGGAATCGCGCCACATTCGAGGACAGTATCAGCGATTGTTGGCTCGGCGACAGCAGCCCTGAAGAGGTGTTCATCCCCCTGTTCGACGTGGGTGAGTGATTCGACACCAACGAACTCAGATTCGAGCGATAGAATCTCCTCAACAGCCGCACCCGAGACCGCAAACAGCACCTGCGAGCGACTATCTGTATCAGGCGTGATTTCACGGTACCTGACAGCCTGATCCGCAACATCTGCAACAGTGTTCAAAAACGAGTCAGCGGCCTCGAGTTCGAGTTCGAGTTCAACGACGGTATCGGCCAGTATGCCCCGTCGGGTCTCAATAGCATTGATACTGTGAGCAATCGTTTCACTGAGTGTCGTTATGACTGGTTCGACGATATCATTGAATGCGTTGGGTTCGTCCGCGTAGACAGTCAAAACACCATACGTCGCTTCGCCGTAAGTGAGCGGCACGGCAAGCATCGATTGATAACCGCGGTCAAGCGCTTCACGCGCCCAGGGTTCCTTTCGGAGGTGGTCTGTAACATTCGATATGTGGGTTGGTTGACCAGAACGTGCGGTGCATGCAGCAGGCTCATCGGTCGTAGTATCAAACGAGAGCGTGTCCAGATATCCATCGTTCTCCCCATCCCATGCCTGTGGTACGACCACTTCGTCGTCAGCATTGATGCGACCAATCCAAGCGAACAGATACTGGTCCATCTCGGCAAGTCGTTGACAGATACCGCGCTCAATCTCTTTGCGGGTGCCAGCCTTCCGGAGCAGTCTATCAGTATCGCCAATCAACGAGAACATATCCTCAAATCTGTCGATACGGTCACCGCGTTGGGCAAGTTCTTTATCTCGCTGTTCGATATCCGTCTGTCCTTCTATCCGGTCGAAGGCGGCTTCAGTTGTCGCCGCGAGCAATCCGATAAGTCGTTGTATTCCCTCATCGAAGAGGCCGTACTCGGTACCAGTGACCGAAAAGACCCCATGGTCGCCAAGCGGTATCATCAAGGCTTGCTTTGCTGCAGTATCCGGGTCGGAGAGGTGTTCCGACTCATGAACGTCCGCAAATTGCTTTGTCTCACCGTCGATATATGCCTGCCAGATAATCGATTCAGCTTCTCTCGGACCGAATGCAGATAAATCCTCATGAAGGTCGTGCAACGCGTCGGTTGCCGCTGCTGGACGCAACACGTTCTCCTCGTCGTCGTAAAGAAAAATACCGATTCCAGCAGGGCTGAGAACCTCAGCAGCAGCATTCACGACAACTCGACTGACAGCCCACCGTGATTCTGCGGCAAGCAAGTCCTGTGTCGCCTCATATAGCGCCGTGAGCGTCTCCTCTCGCTCCCGACTCTCAACGGCGGCGATTGCGTGCCCGACGATTTCCCCAAGTTCACCGAGTACGTCAATTTCACGCTCGCTGAATGCATCCCGTGCATCCGTATAGACCGTAAGGATGCCGTACTTTCGTTCTCCATAGCTCACTGGAATTGCAACCATCGAATTAATGCCATTCTCAGCCGCAAGCGACTGAAACGTCGGAAGCAACTGCATGTCCGAAGATTGGATATCCTGAAGAACCTGTATCGTTCCAGTTTCCAGCGCTTTGTGAGCGGGACAGGTCTTGCTGGTCGCCCCTTCGATTGGAATGATGTCCTCGGCAAACGACTCCGCGTGTTGCCCTGATTCCCCAACTGTCAGTGACATATCGGAGGTCGTCCGTAACGCGACCACATACTCATACTTGCCAGATAACGAGAGATTATTACAGACGGCTGCTTCGATTTCGCTTTGTGATGTCGCCTTGAGCAACGCTTTTTCGACATCCCGGATAATGTGGTTTAGCCTGTCCAGTTGAGCAAGTTCGTTTCGCTGTCGTTTCAGTCGTTTCTCTCTGTTAATCCGCTCGGTGATATCATCGAACGCGATAATAACCCGAACAATCTCTCCGTCATCGAACAGTGGGACGCCATCGACATTCAAGACGATTTCTTCACCTGTGGGCTTCACAACCCTCACCTCCATATCATCGACCGGTTCGCCGGTTCGCTTGATTTGCTCGAACGGAAGGTCCGAGCGGTCGAGAGACTCACCCTTGGGGGAGAGGAGCGTCAGTTCGGATGGCTCTGGGGTGGAATCAAGGAGCCGTCCATGTTCCAACCCAAGGACCGAGGCAGCCTGCCCGTTAGCCCGAACGACCTTCCCATCCGTATCGTAGACGATGATGCCAACAGGGCTCGTTTCGAGGATTTGCTCGATCAGGTCACGTTCGTTCTGTAGTACCTGCTCGCGTTGCTTCCGGTCATGAATATCTTTGTATACACCACGAATTCCGACTGGGTCACCCTCTTCGGTAATTAACTCACCCGAGAGCTGGAACCAGCGCATCTCGCCATCGCCGGTTCGAATTCGAATTTCCGTATCTCGCACGGGCTCGCCGTCTTGAATCCGCTCGTATGCCTTTTCGATACGTTTGCGGTCTTCAGGATGATACCGGTCCAGTATCTCTTCGAGCGTTGGCTCAAACGAAGGTGGGATATTCAAAAGCGGGTAGACTTCTTCGGTCCAGCGGACGACATCGCCGTCAAAGAGAAGCTCCCAGCCTGCAACTGCAGCGACCTCGTGTGTTTGCTGCACGAACTCCCGCTGGCGTTCGAGTTCCTGCTGTCGCTCTTTCATCTCAGTGATATCCTGCAAAATACCGACAATTCTCGTCAACTCCCCCTCGTCGTGGACTCCAAACCACTGTTCACGGACCCATCTCACGCTACCATCGCTTCGGCGGAGCCGGTACTCCTCGTCGAACGCTTCAGGATTCGTTGCGTGGTGTCGACGGGTTACCCGAATCCGTTCCCTGTCTTCCGGATAAATCCGATCAACGAACGATTCCTCGTCGTCGAACAGATGCGTCGGCTGGTGGCCAAGAAACGCTTCGGCAGCATTGCTGACAAACTCAAGTGCACCGCTTGGCGAAGCCACCCAGACAACGGCGTTCAGGTTCTCGCTCAGATGTCGAAGCAACTCGTCACGTTCTTGCAGTCGTTTTTCACGGGCACGCTTTTCGAGTTCGCTACGAATAACGCCAACCGACCCAATGAACTCGCCGTCGACCTGCAACGTCGAAAAGCGCGTACTGCAGGGTATTTCATCTCCTGTTGCAGTCAGAAAGGTCAAATTCAGCGTATGAAACTCAGTATCCGGGTTTTTGAGCTGCTCGATAATTGCCTCCTTGCCCCGGGATATGTCCGCATCGTTCAGGAACTCACAGACATTCGACTGGAGTAACTCCGAACGGGATGTACCAAGCAGCTCTGCAGTTGCATCGTTGGCCGCGACGAAATTCCCATCTGGGTCGAGATAATAAATCGCATCCGCCGCCGATTCGAGGAGCGTTCGATAGTGCAACGTGGTATTAAACAGCTCTCTCCCTTCCTCATCCAGCACAGTTTCAATACGCCGGTGGACGAGTGTCTCATCGGCACTGGCTGGGCTAGATTGAATCACATCGGTGACACCTGCCTGAAAGAGGGCAGAGAGCTGCTGCGATGATTCTGACCCGACAAACGCGATAAGCGGGGCCTGCGTGTGGTCTCGAAGCGTCTTTACTGCGTTAACCGCCCACTGGCCATCTGCGGTCGCGTCAATCAGAACACAGTGGGGGTCGGTCCCGAATGAATCGAGAACCGTATCGACGCTGGAGGCTGTTGCAACGGTCCCCGCAGGAAACAACTGATGCCACTCGCTTGATTCGTCGTCGTGCCCGTCCGGGCGCAAAAACACCAGCGAAAATTCCGTTGATGGAGAGTGCATGTGAAGGAATGTCAGTGTTTTCTGTGTACCTTACTAAGAGACAGCCGGTTACAACGATTCCGGTTCCGTCTGGTGGATTGTGAGTATGTGTGTGAGTGGCACAGACATAAAGAAGAGACTGAGTGACGTATATAGGGTGCTTGGTCAGTCATGGCCGAGAGCATCCGTACAGACATTCGGGTTAGCTAACAAATTGAACGTTTCGCATTGAATGTCTTCTGGTATCCGACGGGAATCCGAGAGGTTGAAGCGAGTCGGTATCCGAGTCGGTATATGGCCGAACGTATCGACGGCAACGCCGTCGCCGAGGATATCCGCTCGGAACTTCGCACCTGCGTCGAAACGCTGGCAGCCGAAGACGTCACACCGACGCTTGCAACGGTGCTCATGAGTCCGGACCCGGCAAGCGAAACGTACGTCGCGATGAAACAAAACGACTGTGAGGAGTTAGGAATCGAGGCGCTTGATATCGAGTTACCGCTCGATTCTCCCGCCGCCGAACTGTTCGAGACCATCGACGAGTTAAACGGAGACGACAACGTCAACGCGATACTCGTCCAGTCACCAGTACCTGACCACGTCGATTACCGCGAAGTCATCGAGCGCATCGACCCGACAAAAGATGTCGATGGCTTCCACCCCGAGAATATCGGGAAACTTGTCGCTGGTTATCCGGTATACAAACCCTGTACCCCACACGGAATTCAGAAACTGCTTGCAGCAGCGGACGTCGAAACAGAAGGCAAAGAAGCGGTCGTCGTTGGCCGCTCACGTATCGTCGGGAAACCGATGGCCAATCTGTTCATCCAGAAAGCGACAGGCGGGAACGCGACGACAACAGTCTGTCACTCTCGAACCCAAAATCTCGCCGAAAAGACGCGCGAGGCAGATATTCTTGTCGCAGCAGCAGGCGTTCCAGAACTTATCGATGGCTCGATGGTTGGCGAGGGAGCAACGGTCATCGATGTCGGAATTAACCGGGTCGATGCCGATACCGAGAAAGGATACGAACTCGTCGGCGACGTGGAGTTTGAGAGCGCAAAAGAGAAAGCCGGTGCGATTACACCAGTCCCTGGTGGTGTTGGTCCGATGACCCGCGCGATGTTGCTGTATAATACGATCAAAGCAACCAGTTTGCAGACCGGCATCGACGTGAGCCTTCCCTGAAAAATATCGTTCTCCCAAATCGGAATCTTTGCAGCATCCGAGCAACTGCAGTCACCGTATGGAGCAATCGCTCATCGCGGACTATCTCGAATATTACGAGCAGACACAAGGAGTGCTCCCGGAACGGCTTGGGGAGTTTGGCGACTGGTATCGCGAACAGGGCCATCTCACCCGAGACCAACTGTACGAGATTGCATACGAATCGTCCACCCGCAGTGCCTATCACGTCGAACAAAATCCTGAATCACGCTGTCGGGAAGTGACAGCGAACGTTCGAACGGTGACGGGTGATTTCTCCAAAATTCAACTGCTCTCTGGGTTACGTGGGTTCAAGGCTCCAACCGCATCGTGCGTGCTTACAGCACTGGACCCGACACAGCACGCAGTGGTTGATACACGCGTCTGGGCAACCCTCGAACGGTTCGACTATCTTGAGGGACGAAAGGAATCGTTCGACGCAGCGGATTATGTGACAATGATTGGTCCGATTCGTGAGATTGCGGAGGAAACGGGGTATTCGACGGAGGAGGTTGGATACGCACTGTTTGCCTACGATGTGAAACACCGGGACGGAACACTCCACTAGTTCAACCAACTGAAAACGCGCTCTATGCTGGGGCTGCCTCCGCACAGGCGTCCGTAAGCAACTCCACACCAAGATGAATCTCACGCTCTGTCACGTCAAGCGGTGGCAAGACCCGGATGGTTTTGGTTCCACAGCCGATGACGAGCAACCCTCGCTCGAATGCCGCAGCCTCGACAGCGTCGCGTCTCTCCTGTGATATGAACTCTATCCCGAGCATCAACCCCTTCCCGCGGACATCGACAACACCGTCCGGATTGTATTCGTCCAGCAGGTCTTTGAACAGTTCACCACGAGCAACGGCGGTCTCACGCAGGTCGTACTCCTCGATGGCGTCGAGTGTCAGAACACCCTGTGCCGAAGAGAGGATATCGCCAGCCCCCCAGGTCGAGGAGAGGCGACTCTTTTCTTCCGGAAACACATCCTTCCGGGAGATCGTTGCGCCAACGCGCAGCCCTTTCGCACTCGCGATGACATCCGGCTCAAACGGATAGTGGTCCGACGCCCACCATTCACCAGTCCGGCCCACACCTGACTGGACCTCGTCAACGATAATCGGGATATCGAACTCGCTGGCACAGTCCGCAATTTCAGATGCGAACGAATCACTCGGGAACCGATAGCCACCTTCGCCCTGTACTGGTTCGAAAATAAGCCCTGCAACCTCGGACGGATTGACGTATCCTGAACCCTCCGCAAGCATTCGCCGAAGGGACGATGTGTCGTCGAAAAAGAACCCACACTCACAGGTTTTCGCGGTACAGGTTCGGTCCGTACAGAACGGTATCTCCTGAACGCTGGATATCTCAGGGAAATGCCGGCGATACACTTCCTTCGACCGATTCAACGAGAGTGTTCCGAGCGTCCGGCCGTGGAATGCGCCTTCACACGTGATGACGTATTTGCCGTGGGTAAAATCGTAGCTGATTTTGAGTGCGTTTTCGACCGCCTCGGCACCGCTGTTCGAAAGGAACACGGTGTCCATGTCATACTGAGATGAGATAGACGTCAGCCGGTCCATCAGGTCCGCTGGCCCTGGCAGCCTGTCCGTGTCGGAGACCGCTGCTGCTGGTAAATAAAAATCCTGGCCGGCAATTTTGAGCGGGTCAACGATATCGAACTCCGCCAGCTTATCGAGTAGTTTGGGGTTGTTGTATCCAAGCGGCATGGCCCCCACCTGACCCGTGAAGTCCATCAACACGTTCCCATCGATATCGGTACAGAACGGACCAACTGCGGGTGCTGTATGGTCCCAGACGAATTCGTAAATATAGGTGCTGGGTGCGGCAAACTGATGATGGTACGATACAACATCCGTCGCCTGCTTCCCGGGAAGACTATCCACCTCTGGTTCGGCGGTGTCGCGCTCCATGGCGTGGCGTTCGGCGAGCGGTTATTTAATTCCAACTACCATGTTTCGAGTGAGACCGTTACAGGCATGACAATCGTTGTTCAATGTGCAAAGAAAGTGGACACTATTGTATTTATTGAGTACAACTTATGAAAGAGAGTACAACTGAGATGGGAAAACAGAGCGCGGTACTCAGGCGTCGACGTACTGACTTTCCCACTCGTTGCGAGCCTCGATTTCTCGGCGGCCACGACGGGTGAGGCTGTAGAAGTTCGTTCGGCGGTCACGCTGTCCCTTTTCGACGAGTCCCTTATCGACTAACGTATCGAGGTTCGGATAGAGACGGCCGTGGTGAATCTCCTTTTCGTAATACTGTTCGAGTTCCTGCTTGATTGCAAGCCCGTGGGGCTCTTCGCGTCCAGCGATGACATAGAGAAGGTCACGCTGGAAGCCTGTCAGGTCATACATTGTTGATATCCATAATCATATACTTGTCTGATTCTAATAAATATGTCGTTCACTATACGTCTCTGGGAAAAAGGAGCCATGTGTACAGACCACGTTAAATGTGAAATACGACAAAGAGTAGTCAATGACTACGTCTCGATCCCTGTCGAAATCTAAAATTTCCAGACTGAGGCAGAGACGGCACCATCACACGCTAATACAATGTAATCCAGCAGAGTGTGAGGAAATACAAAAGTAATCATCCGATACAAAAAGCAGTGTCAGTTGAGAATATATATAGATGAAGACATATAACAGCGGAGATGTTACCGTCCAACACATTGTGTAAAAATTATTACCCTTTTTCAAAGGGTTCGAAAAAGAGAAATAACCAGTTGATTGGAATTACCGGGATTCGATATATTTCTGTATGTGGTTATCCATTCGCCGTTTGTACCCTGCCTGGCGGGCCAGTCGGTCGAGTTCACGCGAAATCAGCGTCCCGTACTGCATTGCCTTTTTTTCTCTGAATGCGAGTTCCGCAGGAAGCCAGTCACTGACGGCGCGCCGGAGCGCAACTTTTCGATGGGTATCGTCGACCAGTAACTCGTCCGGAAGCGACAATGCAGACCGGACGACTGCGTCGTGGAGGAGCGGTGTGACTGGTTCAACGCCGGCCCCAGCGAGTGTCAATGTGTCCCGCTCAAGTTGGTCGGGGAGCGTTTCCATGACCTCTCGACGTGCGCCCCGGACAGTCTCTGCCTCGACTCTGTGGTCCTCAGGCGCGTTTTCGACTTTCGCATACCCGCCGAACAGTTCGTCTGCACCCTGTCCGAGCGCAACCCGGTCGAACCCGTCCGCGTGAATCTGTTCGCCAACAAAAAAGAGGCCGAGTGCAATCTGGACATCCATGGCGTTTGTCCGGCCAAGCACTTCGACGACTCTCGGTATCGCTCGCTCGATATCTTTGTGTGTTACCGTCACCTCCCTCAGTTCCCGTCCCAGAAGAGTCGCGGCGGACCGCGCTGCTTCGAGGTCGTGACTCTCCGGAAATCCGACGGTGTACAGCGGAACGTCTAGCTTTGCTGCCAGCGCTGCCGAATCAACGCCGCCTGAAAACGCTACTGCCAGCCCATCTGTCTCGATAGCATCGACCACCCCTTCGATAGCCTCACGGACAGCAGCAACCGCTCTCTCGTGGTCTGGTTCCGGGTCGTACGTCGGTAGTTCCCACCGACGAGTCGGTACCTCCTCGTCGGGATGCAACACACACCCCGCTGGAAACGATATTGGTTGCTGAAGAACCATTCTCTCGTGACTCCAGCTGTCACCGTTCTCCTTATAAAACAGCGGCTGTCGCCCGAGTACATCACGAACGAGGGCACCATCAATCTCTCCCGCAAATCCGGCAGTTCCGGGCAACGGGTTACCCGTTTCGATGGCCCGTCGAACAATCTCTCTATCGGCTCCACGGAGGGTCATTGCCCACTCCGGAGCTTCTTTCGGATGCGTCGCCGAGCAGTCCCCGTTGCCTGTCGAACAGTAATAGGTAGCGGGGTCCGCTGTCCCTCGACCGTAGTTCGGCCCGCCCGAATCGCATCAAGTACGGATTCACGGTTTGGCTCTGCATTTATTTTCGTCACGGCTCTCCCAACCATTGCTGCAACGTGTGCGTCGCTTCCCGCTGTCTGTGGGAGTTCGAGTCGCTCAGCGAGGGTTGCTGCCTTTCTGTTCGTCCACCCAGTCAGAAACCGCGAGTTATACACCTCTATCGCATCAGCGACAGAAAGCTCTGCCTCGGGAACGTTCGCAAGGACCCCTTTCCGGAGTCGCTGGTACGGGTGTGGAACGACCGCAACCCCACCCAGTGAGTGAATGGTTGCGACCGTCTCCACGAACGGTTCGCCGGCTGGAACCAACTGCTCGACCCCAATTGCCAGCACGTGACCGTCCGAGGTGGAGACCTCGATTCCGGGGATAGCCAGCATATCGTACTCGGGAGCGAGTTTGACGGCGGTCTTGCTCGCCTCGATGGCGTCGTGGTCAGTGACGACGATGCCGTCCAATCCAACATTCTCTGCCGCCTCGAGCAGGCTTGGCACCGAATCCACACCATCTTGTGATCGCTCCGAGTGACAATGCAGCTCGAACGAAAGCACATCGAACTATTTGGCTGAGACCATCAAAAGAGACCCGGTCTGAGGTGACTGAAATACGCTGATACACTCGTGTGCGACTCGGTATCGTCAGACTCACATATGCCGGGTAACAGAGATACGCTCAGGCAGCGGTTGCATCCATCATGCCACAGTTTCCGCCCGAAGATTCCCAGAATCGGCTCGCGGTTGACTGCCAGCGCTGTCCCGAATTGGTCTCGTCACGGAACTGTCTCTCGTGGGGAAACGGACCCCTTGATGCCTCGGTTGTGGTCGTCGGCGAAGCACCGGGGGCGGGAAACCCCCATGCTGAGCGCTGGAAGGGTGGCAACTGGACGGGAATGGCATACACCTCACGACACTCGGGACGACGGATTCGGGAATTATTCGAAGAAATCGGGTTTGGTCCCGAGGAGTGTTACTTCACAAATGCCGTCAAATGTTTCCCCAGCGACGGGGAGGGAAGTAACCGCGAACCGACCGCCACAGAGCGGGCCAACTGTCGCCCCTATCTTCGTCGCGAAATCGAAACTGTCGACCCTGCTGTTGTCGTCCCAACTGGAAAGCACGCAACGAATGCAGTGTTCGCACTTGCCGGAAAAGAACTCGATGGCTTTCTCGATAGCGTCCTCAGTCCGATTGAGTGGCCCTCGCTCGGGACGACACTTCTCCCACTGATTCATCCCTCCTATCAAAATATCTGGGTCGAGCGGATTGGCTACACGAGCGAAAGCTATCGAGCAGCAGTGAAACAGACGCTGGAGTCGCTCTGTGAGAAAAACTAGTGCAGTATGCAGCTACTGTGTGAGCGCCTGCCGTGTTGCCTCAAGTCCGGCGGCCGCATCGACTGATGCATCCTGTCGTTCGAGCGCGTCACCGAGCGCTGCAACGACCGTGAGCACGTTCTCGGGTTTCGCGCTATATCCCATACAGCCGATGCGAAGGATATCACCTGAGAGCGCACCGAGACCGGCTGCAACTTCGAGGTTATACTCGGATAGCAGATGGTCGATTACTGCACCATCGTCGACACCAGGCGGCAGTCGGACCGCATTCAGTGATGGAAGCCAGAACGCAGGTTCCGTGTTGAGCGAGAGGCCCATTTTAGTAACACCGTCCCGAAGTGCACCTGCAACGCGTTCGTGGCGGTCCCAGCGTGCTTCAAGTCCTTCCTCGACCACAATCCGGAGCGCTTCTCTGAGCGCATAAACGTTGCTGACCGGGGCCGTGTGGTGATAGGCGCGCTCTTCGCCCCAGTATGAACCCAGTTCGGTCAAATCGAGATACCACGAACGAACTGGTTCGTCGCGGTCAGTGACTTTCGCCATCGCTCTGTCGGAGAGCGTCAGCGGACTTGCCCCAGGTGGACAACTGAGACACTTCTGCCCGGCCGAGTAGGCCACGTCGATGCCCCAGTCATCGACCGCCAGTTCGACACCGCCAAGCGATGTGACTGTATCCGCTATCACGACCGCTCCATGGTCGTGTGCAATTCCCGTGATATCCGACACGTGTGGTTGCTTGACGCCAGTGCTCGTCTCCGCATGGACGAAACAGACAACCGCCGGGTCATGTGACTCACAGGCATCCTTGACCGCCTCGACCGGCAGTGGTTCCCCCCACGGTGCGTCAACGGTGGCGGGCTCTCCACCCGCACGTCTGACCATTTTCGCCATCCGGTCCCCAAAATAACCGTTGCCGGGAACGAGGACGGTATCGCCCGGTTCGGTGACGTTCGCAATTGCCGCCTCCATCGCAGCCGAACCGGTCCCGCTGACCGGGATTGTCCACTCGTTTTCCGTTTGAAAGACCGTCCGCAACAACGACTGTACTTCATCCATAATCTCGACGAAAGACGGGTCGAGATGCCCGACAGGTGGTGTTGAAAATGCCTGCAAAACACGAGGGTGAACGTCGCTTGGGCCAGGGCCCATTAACATCCGTTCGGGTGGCAACAGCTCGTCCACTGATTGACTCTCCATATCGGAGCATGTGATGCCCTTGGTCAAATGTTATCCGGTTGCTAGCTGGATGGCTCCGACAGGAGATAAGTAACCTTTCTCGGAATTGTACACGGCTATTTCCGCTTACTCGACACCGTGAAAGCCCTCGTCGCGGATGGAAGAGAGGACTTCCTGTGCACCGGCGCTGACCTCGTCTTCAGTTGGCGGTGGTTGGTAGCCATCAAATACCTCATGGACCATCCGGATGCTCTCGGAGAGGGTATCGAGCCCATAGCCACCTTCGAGAACGAATCCAAGTGCGGCATCAGCTTCCTCGGCAATGTCACGAACGGCCCACGTCATCCGGCCGAAATCCTCCGTCGTGACGCGCATTCTGGAGATTGGGTCGTGCTCGTGGGCATCAAAACCAGCACTGACCAGCAACAGATCCGGGTCGTAGGCGACGAGCGCCGGACCGATGACGCTTGAGAGCGCTTCGAGATAGGCACCGCCTGTCGTTCCCGGTGGGAACGGGATGTTCATCGTCGTTCTCGCGCCATCATTGGCACCGGTTTCATCGATTGCACCGCTGCCGGGGTAGAGCCCGCGTTCGTGAATCGAGACGTAAAACACGTCACCTTGTTCATAGAAGATATCCTGTGTCCCGTTTCCGTGATGAACATCCCAGTCGAAGATTGCGACCCGTTCGGCATCGCCGCTATCGATGACAGACTGTGCTGCGACAGCGGCGTTGTTAAAAAAGCAAAACCCCATCGCATCGTCTTCGACGGCGTGATGTCCAGGTGGTCGACCGAGCGAAAACGGCGTATCACGGCCGTCATCGCCCGCTAATGCTGCCTCAGCAGCCCACTCGGAAAGGCCTGCGCTCGCACGGGCAGCATCCCACGTCTCACGGCTGGCAACTGTATCTGCATCCCAGTTGCCACCACCTCGTTCGCAAAAGCGTTCGAATTTCTCAACGTAGTCTTCGTCATGAACGGCCTCGAGTCGCTCCCGTGAGGAAAGATAGCCATCGACGTACTGGACACCGTGACACTCTTTGAGTTTCTGCCTGACGGCACGAAGACGGTCGGGACTCTCAGGATGGCGTGGGCCGGTTTCGTGCTCCAGACAGACCTCTCGATATCCAAACCTCATTCGAAATACTGTGTTAGCTCTGTGTATAGTTGGATGTCATCGGATTTGATTGTTCGCCTGTCTGCGTGTCTCGCCAGCATGGCCGCGGCGGCCGCAACCGTATCGGCATACGCTTCAAGCTCGGCCGCGAGCGCAATCCGTGCATCCATTGAGACACGGTAGCGGTCATCAATTTCCAGCCGGGCAACCCTGTCGACAGGGGCAATCGGAAGGGCAAGCGCCTCCTTTTCCGGTATCGTATCTCTGCCGAAATCCGACGCCATGAGGGTTTTTCTGCCCTCTTTGTCGGCTTGCTTTGCAGCGACCGTTGCCCGCTGTGCCCCCTCCTGTTGAATCTTCCGTGCGAGTTCCTCGGCAGCTCCAGCGCTCACACGCAACCCATCCGCATTGCGCCGAATCACATCGTCGACCGGCGCGAACGGAAGTTCAACACTCATACGCCACTACGGGGCGGTGGGAATCTTAAGCGTTTCCGAATCTCTCTCTTTGCTGAGATGCGCTCCCCAGTCAGTGGTGTGAGATGGTAGAGAAGGATTCCCACGTAGGTACATCCTATTATGCTTCGAGTTCGTACAGGTCGTCTCCGACGTGGTGAATCGACTCGACAACTCGGCCTTCCTCACCGACCATATCATCTCCCGATGTGAGCGCGCGACCGACAGCCAGGAATTTACCGTGGGTTTCCTCCTGAATCACGACGAGGTCGCCACTAGAAATATCCGCATCGGCGTCGACGATACCCGGCCGCATTACATCCGCACCGTTTGAGACAAACTGGATGGCCCCCGCATCAACCGTCACGACGTGCTCCTGTGGTGGATAGGCGTTTGCCCCACGGACTGTCAAGAACGGTTCTCCTTCGAGATAGAGAACGAGCGGTTCGCCGTCGACGAGGACAACATCCCAGTCATCGTTTGTCAACTCGACTTTTTCGAACGAGTCGGCGTCCAGCTCGACGGCGAGGTTCGTCGCAAGCGCCTCTTCAATCTCCGCGATTGCATCCGAGCGGAGGTGATGTCGCGATTTAATCTCCATATACAATGGCTCACAAGCAGGGAAAATGAATGTCCCGCTTTCAGGGGTATCATTCGAGTTCGGATTCGCGGTCAATCCCTTCAGTATCGGTGAGTCGATAGTGGCCCTGTTCGAGCCCGTCATCAAGTTCCAGAAGCCTATCAAGCCGTCTCTCGAACTCTTCATCACCGATTTCGCCTCGGGCATATCGCTGTTTGAGTTCCGAAAGGGCGTCAGATTCCGTTTCGTCGTCCTGGTCCTGCCGTGCTGATTCATCGAACCATATGTCAGCAATTTCCTCGCCCCAGAACAGGAACAGCGGTGTGAGAATAACGAACCCAACGATAGCGAGCACACCGGGTACGACTTCAGGCAGGCCTATGGCCCCACTGAGTGCGGTAAACCCGACCGTCAAAACAGCGATAAGCAGCCACAACTCCTCAGCAACGAACTCCTTTTTCCGCTCGCTCATATGGAGCATTCGCTCACCAATCATTATAAATCGGATGGGAGCAGGCTTCGTTTGTCAGCCAGTCATCGCAGAGATACTGCTCTTCTCATCTATTTGGTAAAATACGCCAGGACTGGGATTTGAACCCAGAATCCCGGAAGGGAACACGCTTTCCAGGCGTGCGCCTTACCGTTCGGCCATCCTGGCCCGTATGAATCTT
>SL_4KL_010_BRINEDRAFT_10000780_pt1 | contig 16910 bp, 6 predicted proteins | sample SodLak_010_BRINE_2_FD_10664 | JGI IMG/M metagenome (IMG submission 10664)
CTGACTTCTTCGGGATCAGTTTCGACGATGACGCGTAGCCTGACTGCCGACGAACTCGTCGACGCCACCACCGAAGAACTCGCTACGTACCTTCGAAGCGGCGCGATCAACACACGTGCACTAACGGAATCGCTCGATTACGAAGGTCTCGACATCGACGACTGGGATCGGATCAAACGCATTCATTTCTGTCTGAACGCGGACGTTCATGAGTTCATCAGCAAACTCCCAGAACGTGTCCGCCGAATTAAAACCGAAAACCAACGACAGCACGTGGACACCCAGGGTGAAATACGCGGCTCTATCAACTGGAGTGGGACGCTTCGGACGTGGTCGGACAGCGGCTACGCTGACCGGAGTCGCTTCGTCTGTGATACACCATATACTGAGTACGATATTGCGGAAAACCGGGTGCTGAAACGCCTACTCTGGCACATCCACCGTACCGTTACGACTGATCTCCGTGGTGTCGAGTATGACTGGCGTCGCCAGTACTGGACTGATGACCAGATCGACCGCTTTGACCGGCTCTACAAGCAGAACGTCCACCTGAACCGGATCGCCGCCGGGCAACAAATCTCCGTGACCGACCAAGATCTTACGGCTGCCCGCCGCTCCCGCCTTGACCTGTACACGGAAGCCTACGAACTCCTCGATCGGTACCAGCGATTACAATCGGATCGGTTCGATCCAGACATCACCAAGCTCCTGACCGAGACACTCATCATCCCAGCATCCACGCCAACGTTATTCGAACTCTTCTGCGTCTTCCGCACTCTACGGTATCTCAACGACGAAACGCCCGGCGTTCAACTCCATCCAATTGCTGGCGAAAGTACCGCTCTGGCACAGCTCAAAACCGACAATCGACGTATCGACATTTATCACGACCAGAACGGAGCGATCGAATTCCACGAAACCCTTGATCCGGACGTGGTACCCGCTCATCCGACGTTCAAACGCTATCAGGACGCGCTCGTCGACTATACTGATGCACTCCGCGGGTTGACTGGGAGCGATCAAGATCCCGTTCTGTACAGAGGGCGTCCTGACATCGTCATCGAGATCTACGACACGAGTACCTCGGACGCCGAACTCGTCTCCGTGCTTATCGGCGAGGTCAAGTACTCATCCGCAGCCCAAACCTTCCGGCAAGGACTAGAAGAGCTGGCTACCTACCGACGGTTTGCACATTACGACGGCTACATTGTCGACGACCCAGAGGTACCGATCACCAGTCTCCTCGTAACCAACGGGTATTCCACAGCCGGCACTGCTGACGAAATCACCCACCTGAACGGGAACAAGCTACTCACCGACGATGTCGAGGCACTCCGATCGTTCGCTGCTGATCTGCTCGTGACGACCACTACGACTGGGTTGTAAGCGGATCCACGCCAGGATCGATTTCCGAACATTTAAAAGATCGATGCAGAATGAGTGATGATGACAAATCAAGAAGAATCTGAAACACAAACCTGTGCTGACGCCGACTCACAACGCGCACTCCTGCCGCCAGATACACATGATCTGATTACCGTCGATCAGGAGCCGATGCTTGATCTTGACACCTGTGGGGTATACTGGGTCAAACGGAAATGTACCCGCGATGGATGTGATGCTGGATTTAAGGGATTAAGACCTATTGGACGGACAATCGGGAGTGAACAGGATTATAAAGACATAGCGTACGAATTATACGAATCCTACTACAACAATCCACGTCAGATTTCGTATCCAGCGGTGCAGAGCCTCGTACGAAAGTCAGATCCCGCACAGAGAAGTGCGATCACAGACAATCTTTGCGATACTGCTAAGCTTGGCTGTCATGATGCCAAAGAAGACAGACCCAAGCGGACGAAACAAGAGGTGGTGGACACGGTTCTATACAAAAACCCCTGGTACTAACCTTCTATCTAATAATTCGCTTGCTACTGTGCTACCCTAGCCAACAACTCAGTAGCCCGTTCAGCAGCGTCTTCTCGACTGACGCCCGCGTCCACTAAACGCTCAACCATACGAATACGAATCACATCGTCTTCCAGGGGTTCTCTCGAAACGAGGTACCCATTCGTCCGAAGATAATCCTCAAGTTCCTCGGCTTTGTTCCGTCGGAACCGGTCGACCTTGCCAGCGTACAACGCGTCGACGAGTTGTGCTGCATCACCACCAAGTTCTTCAGCGAGTTCGGAAACGCGATCGATGAACGTATCGCTCACACCACTAGCGGCTTCCAGCACAGACCGATCAACGGGATCCCCCCGGCCAATCTGCCAGGCCTGTGTGAACTCTTCGAGTGCTGCGATATTCTGTCGGATTTTACGGAGTGTCTCGGCATCGGCCGATACGAAGTCGTCTCGCCCTCGCTCAAGCAGGTTCCCCAACTGACCGACTCGTTCAATCCCCAGCTTCAAGAGATCGTACAGCACCTCAACATCGTCCACCACGTACCACAAGTGAGCCGTCCCGGCACCATCGTACGGATTGAAGGAGTCAACACCGAGCACATCACCGTACGAATCATGATCGTGGCCATCAGGCGTAGGCGGATCCGGGGACAGATTCTCGATACCGTCGAGTTTCGGGGCCTTAACCGATTCGTCCAAATCCCGAACCTCGGACAGGTCGATCGTCGTCCACTCGACATCTGACTCTTCGTCCAGCGCTGCTCGCCACTTCGCCAGCTCATCTCCCTGCGCGGTGAAATAGAAGATCTGCCGGCCCTCTTTTGCCAAATCGATCAGCGATTGGATGATCACATCTGCACGTAAATCGTCCGTATTCGCCAGTGTCTCGTCGAGCACGATCGGGAGTCGAGCCCCTTGCTCTTGCTGTTCTACAAACGCCAATCGGACAGCCAACAACACTTGCACGCGGGTTCCGCTTGATAACTCATCAAGCGCGAAGCCTTTCTGTTTCGCCGTATCGTACGCACGGAACGTCTGGTCGCCTTCCGCGAGCGTTAACTCGTATCGCCCGTGTGTAATCGTAGCGAGCAACTCGTTGGCTCGCTGGAATACGGCCGGGCGACTCGCTTCGATCGTCTCCTCTTGAACTTGTTCAACCAGCACATCACCCACCAGCGCAGAATAATCCTCATCGAGCTGTTCTTCCAGCGCCGCCAACGCCCGTTCCTTCTCCTTCCTCGTTTCTTCGGCTGTTGACTTGGATTTTGCATCCCGGATTTTTGCTTCAATATCCGAGATCTGCTCCTGTAGATCCTCGTACCGATCCGCGGTTTCATTTGCTTGGCGCAATTCCTGCTTCAGCTCCGCCAATTCCTTGTCTTTGAGTGCTGGATCGTACGCCGGCAACGCTTCGAGCTCCTGTTGCTCCTGCTCAACAACGGCCTCTGTCCTATCCACCTCTTTCGTGGCGGCTTCGTACTCCTCAACTTGCCCGCACAGCGACGCTAATCCATCACGATCGCCAGGCTCCAAACCTAACGTAGTGAATATCCCCTTCTGTTCGTCCCGTAGCTCCGTTAGCTTCTCAGTCGCTTTCTCGATGGTTTGCTTCGCATCAGCCAACTTCCGTGTGGCGTTCTCATAGCGAGACTGCCGCTCTTCTAACGCTCGGATTTTCTCAGTCGCGGTCGCTGAATCCTCTACCTCGTCGTACTCGTACTCGGCTAATTCGTCTTGAACCGTTCCCTGAGCGTCATTCAGATTTCTCCGCACTTCTTCGAGTTCCTTCTGCAAGCCCACGACCTCGTCGTGAGCCTCTTGCCAGTCAAGCACTCGTCGGACGATCACTGCCAGTTCAATATCCGTTGTTTCAGGCGCAGCTCCAATCTCTGTCCGAAGCTCTTCTCGCTTTTTAGCCAATACTTCTTCCTTACTATCGAGATCCTGATCGGCAATCAACGTATCCCGCTGTTGCTGTCGTTCCTCGATTACTTTGTGCGTCGCCAGTGCGTCGTAAAGTTCCACCAACCGGTTCCGTACATCATCCTCAGTCCACGATGCAGGTGCTTTCAGCCCCGTCTGTTCGAACGATTCACGATGTGACGACCGATTATCTCCTGATTCCGCTTCGTTCCCCCGTTGCTGATACCCATAGACGAGCAGGGCGATTCCGACGAGAACGACACCGAATAGAAGCGGATTGACGAGTAACCCGAGTGCGACCCCGGCTCCCGACACGATCGCAGCTGAGACGGCACCCATCCGGAACGCAGCCTCACCACCCCCCGGGTCTATCGTTCCTGTTTCCGCCATTAACCACTCTTCGAGCGCTTTACTCCCACGTTCCAACGTCGAAAGATCGCCCGTCGGTGACTCGTCGGGATCTGCCCACCGGTCGATCGTCTCACGTCGTTCCCGCTCAGCCTGTACCTGCTCGGCCGTCCGAGCAAACTCAGAGATATGCGCCCACGATCCCGGGTCGAGATCAGTCAACGCATCCTGATCGAGATCAAGCGGAATCTCCTCACGAGCACTGTCCCGCGCTGCCTTCGCTCTCTCTAATTCTTCTTCGACTTCAGCTTCTCTGGATTCGCACTCCTCTGCCCTATCTCGCCGCTTCTTCAAACGTGCAATAACGCCATCAGCGATACCGTCTTCCGGAAGGGCCGTCTCGTCAAGCGTCGCTTCGGCTTTCGCCTTATCGCTCTCAGCCGCCTGCTTGTCGTCTTCCCACTCTTCAATCGCCTCATCCAATTCTTCAACCTGCTCCAGCTCATCACCGTCAACCTGCTCCAGTACGTCCGGGAACTCCCCCACCGTTTCCTTCGCAGCTTCGTACTCCAATCGTGCTTCACAGTACGTAATTGCTTGATTGAGAGCTTCTTCTTCTTTTCTCGCCTCTTTCGCTTCGCCCAACTCGTTACGAAGCTTCGTCAGTCGACTGCGCTCCTCTTCCAATCCCTTCCCAGCATTGCGGTTCTCTCGCCACTTCTCAACCGCCGTCTCAGCATCTTGATACACTCCCTTTCGGCGGGTGATTGGTGAGTCGTGATACTCTAATTCGTCGTGCGCAGCGGCGAGATCATACCCGCCGGCCGATTCCCGCTCGATTGTTTCAGCAAAGCTCTCATTCCGTGTTTCTCGTTGTAATAAGTCGTGGAGTGACAGCCGATACCGGTCTCGCTGGTCGGCAGGCGGGAGACTTGGAGCGGTTGCTTCCTGTCCGTTCCGCTGATATTCAGCCTGCCCATTCATTACATCGACACGCCACGCCTCGCCATTCAACGAAAATTGTCCGACGAGTTGCTCACCGTTACTCGCTCCATCCGGCCACAGAACCCGCATAATCGAATCCGCCGTCGTCGTCTTTCCCGCCCCATTCGGGCCGTGCACCAGATTGATCCCTGGACAGCACCCGCCAATCTCGAACCCACCCGTTTCAAACCCCGGCGCGCGGACGATATTCAGCGATTCGACCGTGGCCGGATCGTCTTCACTCGTCATGCCGACCCCTCTTTCTGCTGAAGAAGCGTATCAAGCAAGACTCGTGCCTCTTGCTCGACAACCATCTCTGCTTCCTCACGACCGGACTGATCAGTCTCCCCCTCACGTCGCAGCAAATTATACGCGTCAGCACCGTAGGCCCGCTTCATCGCTTCGTGAGCCTCATCAATTACGTGACTATACTGATCACTTGACGATCCGTTCTCCAGTGCTAACAGCAAGTCCGCTAAATACGCAACTGGNCCGTCACCGCCGGCCACCGCTTCGAGATCAACATCCGGTCGGGTGTCAACCATGACTGATTCGACTTCAATGTCGACTGATTCGTGCCTCGTCGCAAGCTGCTCCTCAAGCGTCTGTTGCCCCTCGACGAGTTCAGCGTGTGCCGGCGTGCGTCCCGTAAGATGAACGCGCGGAAGAAACGCCGCCATATTCCGTGTTTCCAGGTCATCCTGAACGTATTCCTGAATCGCCGACGACACATCCGACCCAATAGCCTGCAAATCCTCTACATCAGACACATCAACTTGGACCTCATCGTAACACACCGTCCCGAGCGGCACTTGCTCAGTATCAACGGTTCCATCAGCCGAGACCGTCACGATCCACGGACCGTGAACCCCTTGCTCGCCCGGATCCAACGCCTGAGGAGACCCAGGATACAGCGTCATTGGATCCGACTCGATACGAACCCCAGGGGCGTGGATATGCCCAAGCAACCAGCACGATTCGGGCGTATTCCGAAGCTCCGATGAATCGACTGGTGCATACTGACTTCTCGGCGAATCAAGTTCCGCGTGGAGTACGCCGACCTGTGGAGCATCCGATGCCTCTGGAAGATCGTACCCCGCCAACGGTGACGAAGAGACGTGCGGCTGCGGAAATGACCACCCATCGAAGTGTACAACTGTGACTCCATTCTTTTCTAATGACCACCGCTCCCAGGTCCCGCCAGCTCCGAGGAGATTAAGATTATCAAGCCCGATGTCCTCAATCATCCGCGGGAGGAACTCAGAATCATGGTTCCCAGCAACCATCACTACCGGAATACCCGCATCCTCAAGATCAATCGCACCAGCCTCAAACGCTCCGTAGGCCTCGAAATACCGGTTTTCACGGTCTGCGATGTCTCCCGTGAGGACAACAGCATCTACCCCTCTATCGATTGCAACCCGTACAATATCCTGCCAGACAGTTCTTGGTGAAAATTCCGGCCCATCCAAACGATCAGGAATCCGTGTTGGATGCCGCCCCAAATGAAAGTCCCCAGCACAAAGCAGTTGAACCCCTTCGTCTACCATCTGTATACTATTCGCGTACTGTCAAGCCAGCCTCTTATAATTTTTATTGAACAGCCAAGCCGATCACCGACCAACAGCATCGCTATAGAGATTAGCAATTCGATCCAAACACTGTCTCTGCTGCCTGGTTGTGAAAGCTATCGATTTGCGTTGGCAAATGTCCAAAAATGAACGCTAACCCCCTATAGCTGTCCTCTCATCTGCCCTATTGAAAATAGAAGAAAGCGCAGGATTGTAGGAATTTCACCGATCTTCGATCTGCTATATTCAACCGAGTTTGCCGGTGGATATACCCAAGGTTGAACCATTTCAGCGATCACGGCCAAAGCTGGTGAGACAGTTATTATACTTTTCGGCCAGGATGTGTTGATCTTGATCAGTATATCAATGACAGTACTCACATTCCCTCTCATCCGAAACCCGTTCAGGACGTTGTCCAGAGATAGGCATTTTGATCGAGAGCAACTCACCCTCTCTTTTTGCTATCATCTTACAATTCTTGGACGTATGAACATTCAGCCTACAGAGTATCATTTCTTTGTCACCGTGATCTGAAAACGACAACTACCGGAAAGGCTTCACATGATGATCCATAATTATTTTATATTGGTCTTTGGTATGAGACATAATGGCATGAATATCGACGCCACCGAGAGTACTGTGCAAGGTGTCTTTGCTAACAAAAGTACATATACTGTCCCAGACTATCAACGACCATATTCTTGGGAGAAGGAGCAATGGAATGACTTCTGGACCGATCTTAATACGATCCAGGATGGTGAGCACTTTCTTGGTTCGATTGTATTAATTAAACACGATCAAGGATTCAATCAATTAGCCGAATTAGAAGTAGTTGATGGACAACAACGACTCACCACAATATCATTGTTGTTCCGGGCGATGCAGTCTCAGTATGAAGATGAGGGAGACCCAAACGATATTATTGATTTAATTAATGATGAGTATCTATTTGAACGTGACGACAATAACAACAAACACGCGAAACTTTCTCTGAGTCAATATGATGGAGATCATTACGAAGATATATTGAACGGACGTGAAAACGCGGTTGAGGATGACTCAAGTCTACTACAGGCCCTCGAATATTTTGAGGATAAGTTGGAAGGCTGTACTACGGATGAACTTGATGAATACAGGGCGAAGCTTACAAAACAAATGACAATTGTCGTTGTTGAGTGTGAGACCCCTGGGTCAGCGTTCCGGCTGTTCGAGACGTTAAATAACCGTGGTATGGAGCTATCCTCTGTTGATTTAATGAAAAACTCGCTACTCCAGACTGCAACACAACAGTATGGAAGCAAGAGTAGTGAATACAATCATATCAGGAGCCAATGGGAATATCTTTTAAAAAACGTCGTTCACGAAATTGAGCATCCTAATCGGTTTTTCAGGCACTTCATTATGTCCCGAAAAGTGCCGGATTACGAAGGTAACGTCTCTTCCAGAAAGCTATATGATGTGTTCAATGAAATGATCGACACTCGTCTGAGCAAAGCGGGTATCTCAATCAAAGAGTATGTCGACGAGATGGTTAACATTTCGGACACTTACCTCGGCATTATTGATTCATCTATTGATAAATATAGCGGGAAACAGTCCAAAAAAGTAGATGCTCGTCTTAGAAACCTGAATGATATTGAATCATCGCACTCACGGACACTAGTTCTACGAACAATTGAGGAATTTGATGATTCTACAAAGACTCTCGAAGTGCTTCGACTATTGGAATCATTCATGACTCGCTGGAGAGTCGCCGATCTCACGACAGGGGCTTCCCTCGATCGAATTTTTTCTGAGCTTTGTTCGGAAGCCTTTGATAATTCAGATCCAATTGATGAAATTCGGTCAAAACTTGAGAAAGAAGCTCCAGGAGATGATGAATTCAAAGCGAAATTCGCAAATTCAGAATTTAAACAGAACTCTATGACAAGATATACTCTGGATATGATTGAGCGCGAACACTACTCAACAGGTGGTGGAAAAACATATGACCGAGCTTCTGTCGACATTGAACACATCGCGCCGCAAGCAGCGTTGTCGGCTGAAAAGTATAGTACATGGAAGAATGTCCTCGATATAGGTGAAGCAGAGTACAGAAACCAATACCGGAATAGAATTGGGAACCTTACGCTTCTGGAAGAGAGTTTGAATGAAGAAGCGAGTGCGAATCCATTTAAACAAAAGAAAGACCAATATCGTCTCTCTGATTTTCAAATGACGGATCATGTTCGTTCAAATTACTCCGAGTGGAATACGGAAACTATCGAGGAACGTTCCAACGAACTTGCGGAGATTGCCGTTGATATTTGGAATTTCAAGCGATAAATGAGAATGTTCTGTGATTGACCAACAGGATAAGCAAGCCCCTCAGCCCAATTAGCCCATCTAACTACGGCGTCCGTAGCGGATATTTTCCTTCGACAGCGGGACAATCCCACCGGAGATCACAGTCGGCACACGTCTCTTCCGTTGGCGCATCCTCTGGATCGGGAGCAGGCCATGACTCCTTACGTCTGCTCTCTTCGATGTCCGAGACAGTATTACTGAAAATTTCGATTGCACGGTCGATCTTCTCGCGGGTAAATGGTATCTCAACCATCGCATCATCGGGATGGTCCTCTCCGAGAAAGTACAACACAGCACGAGACGGTAGTTTACCGTTCTTCAGTTCGAACAAGCCAGCGTAAACTTGCATCTGGAACTGATAGTTCTCCAGATCGTGGCTTCCTTCTGATGGAACCTGTGACGCTTTGTAATCCCAAATCTCCCAGTCCCCCGGGTCGTTCTCCGAAGCGGACGAACGTGTGAGTACGTCAACCGTTCCCTCTAAGACGAATTCCTCGTGTTGACGTTTGAGTTGGTGTTCTGTATCCTTAACAGCAGGATACAGCTCACTCCCCATCTGTTGGTTGAATCGCTGTATATATTCCAGAGCTTTCTCTTCGGCCTTCTCGCTCATCGGGTAGATCCCCCGAGAAACAAGCGATTCACTCACTTGTTCGAAGTATTCCTCTACAGTCTCGTTATCCGGAACGATACCTGCTTCTTTGCCCTCTATCTGACCTTTGTACTGTTGATGAATACGATCTAACGTTCGGTGAACGACTTGACCGAAGTAGAGCTGTCCCGATCCAGCCGGTGAGAATCCGAAATCCGTGAAGTGTCCGTACTGTCTGGCACACCGCCGGTATGAAAGAATATCACCTGTTACACTATAACGACGGCGTGGGCCATCATCGGCATCGAAGTCACGGTCAATAGTCCGATACCGGTCATAATCTGATTCCGATTCGATCTCGGCGTTCCGTTCAGCAAACCATTCCGGTGTTACCGGTGATCCGTTCTCATCGTAGCCAAGGGCGATCTGTTCGACTGAACTTTTCGACCCAGTCAGCACAAGCTGATCTTGGGCACGGGAGTACTGGACAAAGAAGCGCCGGACGTTGTCGCGGTCAGCACGCTCATCCGGAGTCGAATCAAGTGAGAGCCCCGAGTATGGAGCCAGTTCGTTCTCCATGAAGTGAGTTCCACCGGGGCCATCACGCTTGTTGATGTCGCCAGCAAAGACGACGGGGAATTCAAGTCCTTTCGCTTGGTGGACCGTCATCACCTGAACGAATCCTTCCGGGATTTGGTCGTAGGGATCTTCGGGCTCGTCGAACCCAGAGTTTGCAACGTACTGCAGGAAGTTGTAGTAGAATCCTTTGAGCCAACCGTGGGAGAAATGACCGGGGATGTTCCCCGAGGTTCGAAGATTCCCGTTGTATATATTCGAATAAGCCTCGATGAGGTTCGAGAGACGAGCGAGCCGAACGGAACGGTTTGGATCTTCTTCTCGCCAGGTACTGAAAGGTTCACGCGAAAGGATGCGGTAGAACACGTCCTGGACCGTTTCGAGTTCTTCTTCGAAATCCGCTCGGTCCAAGCTATCGTACGATCGCTGGATGTATTCGTCAAGTTCCGATCCTTCCTCGGTTTTCCGAAATTCATCGAACTGGTCGGTCCATTCGTCTACTGTGTCAAGGAATCGACCACGCATATAGTCCGCTTCGCGGACGGCATGATAGCGGTCGAGGACTGTTACGAGTGCCCCTAGTGCCAATTTGACCTCTTCTTGCTCCGTGAGTGCCTTGTTCCGCGGATTGTATATTGGGATCCCAGCGTCTCGCAACGCCTCGACGAAGTCTTGAGCGTTCCAAGGTGATTCACGTGTGCTCCGCAGAAGTAACGCGATTTGGCTGTAATCGTCGATGATTCCCTTTTCGAGAAGGAATTCAATGAACGATGCCATCCGATCCGCAGATTCGCGTCTGGATCCTGCCAGTATCGCGCTGACAGCAGGGTAATCCCCCTCAACTCCTGACGCTGGCTCTAATGGCTGTTTGTCGCCTGCCCGAGCTACCGGTGGGAGCTCTTGGTGATTCCCAATATATCGATTGACCCAATCAACAATATCCGGATGGGAGCGGAAGTTCTGGGTGAGTTGTACTGTCTCCGTTTCAACACCGAGATCCGTCCGACATTTCTCTCCGAACCGAACCATACACTCAACCGATCCACCCCGGAACCGGTACATCGCTTGGTCGTCATCCCCAACGACGGTAATATCGGTATCACACGCTTGGGCCAGTTGGAAGTAGATGGCTTCTTGGAGTGGATTCGTGTCCTGATACTCATCCACGAGTACGTATTCAAGCGGGGGCTGCTCCAACCCTTCGTTTCCGTCAATGAAGCTCTGTCCAAACTCCGATTCAAGGAAATTCAAGAAATGGATCTGGAGTTGCGCAAAGTCCGTTCGATACTCGTCATCAAGCGTCTCCTGATAGTTGATCAGCTCGTCGGATAATTCACGGAGAACAGGCTCATCTGCCTTCGCTAATTCGTCTGGATCAACCAAGTACTGTCTCGTCTTATTGAGCACTTGGGTAGCGATCTGGGTGGCCTGCCACGTATTCGGTCCGTACTCCGAACTGAATCGTGGCATTACCGGACGGAGATACTCGTATACATCGGAGTTGTTCTTGACCCAGTCTACTGCATTTGCATTACGCTTGATGAAGAACTCTTGATCCTCTCCATCGAGGAGTTCGAGGTCGATGTAGTCCGGATACCGGAACTCCCGCATAATCTCATCACAGAGGCTATGGAGTGTCCCCGTCCGGAGATTCTCGACATCGATGTCGTCACCGTACCCGAAGTCCTCAACCGCGTTCGTTATTCTGTCCTGTAGTTCTTCGGCCCCCTTCTCGGTGAAGGTGGTCAGCATGATTGACTCGGGCGGCACACCTTTGACGGTCAATAGCTTGAGCGTCCTGATGATCAGGGCCTCTGTCTTTCCAGTTCCTGGTCCTGCGATTACCCAGAGGGGTCCTTTCCCATGCTCAAGTATGTCGGACTTACCGCCAAGGATTTCCCATCCATAGCATTCTTGCCATCGATTTCGGAATTCCTCGATCGAGAGTGTATCAACCATTAATTGTAATCCCCACTTCGTTTCCGATGTACCACTACCCAGAGGATCGTGAATTAATTTGTGGTGGGTTCAACTGCAGTGAAATGACGATGGCTGCTTCAAATATCTGTTCTCGCTGAAATCCTCAAACAGTAGCAAGTCTAAGTGATCCGTCTACCATGGACTTATACACTCATAATCCACTAATGGAGTTGTCTGGTATTGGATAATTTTTTGTAGCCGTGCAAGATCAACGCGAATATAAATCACTCACGTCCTCTACCCAGACATCTCTAGAGATGTCAGACACATACAGAATCATCTCCACCTCTTGAAATAAGTATTAACATTACATGTAATAACTATCCACGTATGTACTGCCCAGCATGTGGTTCAGAAATTTTTGAGGATAATGTATTCTGTAGACACTGTGGGGCCTTCCTTGCTGAGACACTTATCAGAACGCGCCGCGATCTGAGCAAAATATCAGAAATCCGCATCCAACTGCTACAGAAGGCTGATGAGGCTGAAAAAGGCAGCTCACCTGGTGTATGGGCCTTATGTGCGGCATGGCGGGTAGCAACTTGTGAGGCATTTGGTGAAGATGTCACCGGGTATGTCTCTGGTACGACGATGAGTTCGTTAGCTGTGATGGTAGCTATCATCGCCGGTGAGGAAGATCCTGAAACAGTACGAGCCTACGAAAATGAGAATCCGGTTCCATGGCATAACGCAATAACGACAGACTACTCTCCCGGAGAAAAAGAGTATCTAAAAGACGCTGTTGAATTTGGTGGCCAAGGAGCAGGAATTCTCCCCGTTGATCAAGAAGTAACAGATAGTATCGGACCGCTTCTCAGACGTTTTCTTCCGGCGCTTATCGTCTCTTACGATGTTGACCTCACCAGAGCGTATGAAAATCACTCCGAGTTAGTCGGTCAGGGTGGAAGTAACTATTCCTATTCACGGCTTGACTGAACCGTATACATTTCACACGCGGAATTTGGTTGTTGATCCAGTTAGAGGTAGTAACTGTTATCTATCTAATTCACAGTCATCTCGATGTAATCCAATATTACTTCCGAGGATTCGATCCCGAACTGTCTCCAAATCAAAGGTTCGTGGCTGATTTCGATTCGCACAGCCGTACTGGTACACACAGCGTGGACACCCGTCCGTACAGTCACAGTGGAACTGCGTTTCGAGCATCTCCATCGCGGTTGCAAAGTTCCTGAACTCTCCGCCTCGTTCTTGGATTAGTTGTCTCGCCACGGCGGCACCGCCTTCCTGAGCATCGAATACATCAACGTGATCGTCTCCGATATGTTCGGAAACATCTCGGATCGGTACCCCCGACAACTTCTGTAGTGCAAGTCGAATGCCGTGTCCGAGCGTGTGTGAAGCATCGATACCCAACTCTGGAAGCGTGAGGCGTACGCCTTCTGTCTGATACTCGTAGCCGAACCGCGCGTATGCAGCATCGGTTCCTTCGCTATTCGGTGCGTGATCCGGGTTTACTGAACACTGACGAGAACCATCGTAGTCGTTATAGATTATCCCGGGACAGNCGGGTTCCGTACACACTTGGAACCGGGTTTCATTCTCATCAATTCCCCCAGACTGGTACTTCGCACGGAACGATTCCGCATATTCCAGAATGTCGTACTCACCGTACGAGAGCGTTCCTAGTACGTCTCCTGATTCAGAAACCAGAGAGAAGGTTTCAGACGAGTCGAACTGTAGGATCTCGGTATGGCGACGCGAAAAGGTATTTTGCACGCGTTTGCTCGGCTGCTGATAGACAGTTCCAGCCTTGTCAAGCTCGTTCGGGAGTGGTTGGGTGTCCAACGTCGCCTCGACGGATTCCATCGCATACAGGCGACATTCTTGCCATGCTCGGCTGCCACATTCACACCCGGTCGTATGGTCAGTTGTTACATCCCCACATTCGGTGCAGACGAACTCGGAAACTAACGGTGAGTCCCCGTCGTCAATCGCGCCTTCGACATGCTCACGGAGATCGGTCGAATCCTTATCGTCGGTGAATACCTGGCTCACTACGTGGGGGCGACGATCATGGAGATATGCAGCACCGGGGTGAAGTTCACCCAGTGCGAGTCTGCTCGACCGGCCACCTCGGTCATCCCCGATCTGGGTTGGCTCACCGGTCTCGTCAACAACGGAAATATCGACGGAATCGGAGACTGAGCGTAGATTGAACGCGTATTCTGCAAACGCTTCTGTAAGTACGTCGCCATAGTCTTCTCCGGAGAGGTCTTCCAGATACTCCGTGAGCACCTCGATTCGGGCATCCACCTGATCGATAGCACGCTCGTGACGCGCAGTCTCTTCAGTTGTTACCGCTTCATCCCGCTTGGAAGTCAACTCAGCTTGCCGGTCTTCAAGACTCTTTATTCGATCTTGAATGCGTCCAGCATAGTTCCGATACCCGTCTACGAATACTTCCGTGGCGTTCCTAAGCGCTGCATCAACGCAGTCATTATGGACACTCTTCGCACTAATGAGGGTACGGTTGCATTCCTGTTCGGGACACGTCTCTCCACTACGGTCGGTCTCGTAATGGCGGTGACAGCTCGGACAATAAGCGTAATTCAATAGTGAGTGTAGATGCGATCGAATCTCTGACTCGTTGTCTTGGATAGTGATTCCAAGCGGTCGGAGTCGGGACGACTCGCCCCCTAGATCCAGCGTCGATACCGTCTTTGCGAGCAGTTGTGTGTACTTTCCTGCATCTTCCCGTTCTGCTTCCGTTGCACTTTCTCGACGAACGACTTCTTCACCACCGCTAACCGTATGCTGAGAGACCTTCCATGGTATCACGAATTCCGAAGCGACATAATCCAGTACGGCCCACGTCAGCGATATTTCGAGAACCCGCTCGTTATGTTCGTTGAGTGGAACGGGCTGTTCGTCCGCCGTGATCAGTTCGGTTGGTTCGTCGTAATAGTAGTAATCAATTGGATTTCGCTGGCTAACACTGTGGACAAGCGACGAGTGAGATGAGCGTCCTGCCCGCCCGACCCGCTGGAGATATGCATTCATATTCGGTGGTGTTCCGTACATCAACAGCGCGTCCAGCGATCCGATGTCCACACCCAACTCCATCGTCGGTCCTGACGAGAGGAAGTTCGGAGATGGCTCACTTCGGAACCGGTGTTCGATTTCTCTTCGCACCATCTTCGGAGTCGAACCGTAGTAGAGGCTGCTCAACAGCAATGCAACACGGGTCCGGGTAGCAGTATAGGCTCGGTCGGTGAACCTTGGATGAGTTACGTCGGCACGGTCTGAGAGCGTATCTGGGCAATTGACTATGCTACCGTTCCGATTGAACTGGTGGCGAATAGTGGTGTAGAACTCGTCATCATATGGATCGTATCCTACATTCCCAGTTTCAAGATTGGTGACTTCTACGGCACTCGGGGAGAGTGCTATGCGATCGCTATCCCGTCGAACTAATACACCGTTCTGTAGCAGACGGTTGACCGCATCATCCAGTACTTTCGAGTCATCCACAACATCCTCACGCAGGGAATTGACCCCGGCAGCGACGAGATTGCTGATAACGTCTTGCTCAGCATCTCCAATCTCATCCTCAACGGTGGGTGACAATCGTACATCGATGAGTCCATCATTTTCAAGCGATACCCCACCGGATCCACGCCGTTCACCGATATGGCGGATTGCCTGTCTGCGGACTTTGTCTTTCACCGCACGTTCTTGATCCGTAATATGGGATGTTCCCAAGATTACTGAACCGAGGTCGATCCCGATCGAGCTTCGGACATCGTCACCGCCTAACTCGGATTCAAGCGAGAGCAGTAGTTCGTATGCTGCATCGACAATCTCCTCAAGAGATACCCATTCTGTTGTTCTGTCTTCGTCGCTGAGGACATCTCCTGGCCGGAGTGTCTGAATCTCCTCTGGCGATAGATCACTTGGGTTGACTTCTGCCTGTTCAAGGCTAATGGCCGTCAATACGAGTTGGTCAAGAATTGTCTCAACTTCCGGATCGGTAAAGGCCCGATCCAGCTCCTTCATGTCCCTATGCGAATCAGAGAAAGACAGCAGCTTTGCATCGTCAAATCCGGAATCGTCCACCAGATCCCGAAGGAGATACTGTGATGTGGTCACGGCAACATTCGTCGGACTTCGGAGCAGTTCATCGAACGCGTCCCCCACGACAGTCGAATACAGACTATGGGAACACGGCATCGCATTCCGATGTTCCAGCGGCGATACTACACTCCTCTCATCATCCCACGTTCGGTACCGTCGATATGGATCTTCGTTGATTTGGAAGTCCGGAGCATCACAGCCGCACTCGCCACCTGGGACGATCTCTTCACCACATTCTGAGCACGACTGACTTACAGATAGGTCCGCCAACACTCCTTTAGCGAACTCTTCTGAACCACAAGAACACCGATCAGGAGCTTCCTGCGTGAAATGAACGATGTCACATCCCTCGTTGTCACAGACCCATGGCAACAGTCGAGGGTTCACCACCTCGTTTCCGCACTCACAGGTTTCCGGAAGTGCTTCCGAATCATGGGATTTTCCACAATTATCACACACGACCGATCCTGAAATAGTGGCCAACTCGAACTCCGATGAAGCACATTCCGAGCAGCTCGGTGTTTTCGACCACTCCCGGCCACATTCAGGATTACGGCAGGTGAAACGTTCTTCGTCTGTTGGAACACC
>SL_4KL_010_BRINEDRAFT_10000781_pt1 | contig 16899 bp, 19 predicted proteins | sample SodLak_010_BRINE_2_FD_10664 | JGI IMG/M metagenome (IMG submission 10664)
ACAGCGCGGGGAGTGCCGGACTCCGTGATTTCAAACCCGTGCTCGTCGAAGACGCCCTCGGCTACATCGAAGCCGACCACCGCGAGTACGCCGTCGAACACACCGAGTTCCTGTTTGGCGAGTCGACGACGCGCGAAGCAGTCGACTTCGAGACGAACACCTGATAGAACTGTTCGCAACCCGCGAAGAAATCGAGTGGGTCGTCAGGCTGAACTAAAACATTATGCCGTGATACACTGAACCCAAAGTACGGTTGGGCATGGGCAGGACGAGATCGACGCGGTCGACAATGCCCGATCGTCTGTTCGTACGCCAACGGTGATCCCATATGAAACTACAAGACAAACGAATCGCCATGCTGGTCGGACCCGGATTCGAAGACCTGGAGTTCTGGGCCGTCTACATGCGCATGAAAGAGGAAGGAGCACAGATTGACGTCATCGGCACGGACGCTGGCGTAGAGTACACCGCGAAAAGTGGTGGCCTCACCGCCGAGTCCGAACTCGCCGCCAGCGCGGTCGACCCGGCGGCGTTCGACGCCGTCTTAGTCCCCGGCGGCTGGACGCCCGACAAGATTCGCCGCGATCGGGCGGTGCTTGACCTGGTCAGAGAGGTCTACGAGGACGGCAACATCATCGGGCTGATCTGTCACGCCGGGTTGGTTGGTATTTCGGCTGGTATCGTCGAGGGGTCGGATGCGACGGGGTCGCTGGGTATCAAAGACGACCTCGTCAACGCTGGCGCGAGTTGGGTCGACGAGCCGGCGTTCCGCGACGGCAACATCGTCTGGGGACGGGTCGTCAAGGACATTCCCGACTACTGCCGCGTCCTGGTGGACGCACTGGCCGAACACCCAGCCTAGGAACCCGTCGCTGGCGACTATTCTTCTAGCTTGTCTGTGTTTCCTGACAAGAAGTCGATCCCCAAACCGTTCGAAGTTCGCTACGAGACCTGTTGCTCTATTCATTCGAGACGGCAACCGAATAGATAATGAGCAGCGGGCAGCGAACTCCGGTATGACTGCTGGCGAACTCCTGTTCGTTCCGGACAACCCCGATATCCACTCGCTCGATACGGGGATGTACGACGTCGCGGGCTACGGCTCGGTGTACGTTCTCGATGTCGCCGAACCCACAATCATCGATACTGGTATCGGCACCAACCGAGAGCATATTTTCGACGCCCTCGATGACCTCGATATCGACGAGCTGTCGTACATTATCCCGACCCACGCTCATCTCGACCACGCCGGCGGCGCGGGGTTTCTTGCTGAGGCGTTTCCGGACGCCGAGGTGCTGATCCACGAGCGCGCGGTCGACCATCTGGTCGATCCGAGCCGACTCATCGAGGGCACCAAAGCCGCCGTCGGCGAGATGTGGAAACATTACACCGAACCCAAACCGGTCTCTGAGGGCCAGATTCGCGGGCTTGCCGACGGCGATACAATCGACCTCGGAGATCTCCGGCTGACGGCCCACGAGGCCCCCGGCCACGCCCCCCACCAACACGTGTTCGAGACCGACACCGGGGTCGTCTTCACCGCCGACGCCGCCGGGCTGTACGTCCATCTCCGAAACGAGATTCGGGTCACCTCGCCGCCGCCACAGTTCGATGTCGACCAGTGTCTGTCGGACGTCTCGATGATCCAGTCGCTCGAGCCCGAACTGCTCTGTTTCAGCCATTTCGGGCCGCGAACCTACAACGAAGGGTTGCTGGATGCCTACAAACGCGCGCTGGTCGAGTGGGTCGAAGCCGTCCGGCAACAACGCCAGCAGTTGGGCGACGACGACCAGGTGATGCAGCATTTCGTCGACCACACTGAACTCACCGAAATCTGGGGCGACGAAAAGGGCCGTGAGGAAACCAAACTCAACGTTCGGGGCGCGCTGGCGTTTCTCGACCGCACCGAGCAGTGATGCTCCTGGATCTGTGACAGACTATATCGGACACAAGTCGGCTCTCAGTGCCGAAGCGGAGTTCGACCATCCGGTGTTGGGCTCGCGGACGGTTCCGGACGCCGTGGCCGCTGCAGCCGACCGCCATCCGACGGCAGCAGCCCAATCCTACAAAGGCGGCCGCTACGACCGCTCTCTGGCCGACACCGGTGTCATCTCTGCGGCTTCAGACGGCGCGTATGCTGATCTCTCGTATAGCGAACTGCAGTCGCTCGTCGATCGACTCGCCGCCGGATTCCGAACGCTCGGCATCGACCACGGCGACCGACTCGCGCTCGCCGCCGGAACTCGTATGGAGTGGACACAGGTCGACCTCGCCACCCAACTCGCAGGTGGCGTCGTGTCGACCGTCTATCCCGAGCTCACCGACGACCGATTCAAATACCTACTTTCGGACGCCGAGCCGACCGGCGTCGTCGTCGAGAACGCCGACCTCTTGGGTCAACTGCTGGCAGTTGAGGCCGACCTCGATTTCGAGTTCGTCGTCGTCATCGACTCGCTTCCCGACGGTAGTGGGATGGCGGCAGCAGTTCGAGATCGCGACGACATTATGACACTGGGAGAGGTTTATAATCGAGGCGCGGCCGATTTCGACTCTGCGGCCGTCGACACCTGGCGGGCGAGTATCGAACCAACCGATCTCGCCACGATCATCTACACCTCGGGGACGACGGGCCAACCCAAGGGAGTTAGACTCACACACCGAAACCTCACTGCCAACATCGACCAGACGTTTCGGCGCTTTGGCCCGCGTCCGAACCGAGACGACGCGGTCCCGTACCTGGATCACACCAGCAGACACCTCTCCGTGCTGCCGTTAGCTCACGTCTTCGAGCGACTCGTCGGCTCGTATCTCATGTTGGCTGCGGGTGCAACCATTGCCTACGCGGGGTCGGCCGACACGCTGGCTGCCGACTTTCAGTTGGTCGAACCCACCACTCTTACAGCAGTTCCACGACTGTATGACCGACTCTACGAGCGGTTCGAACAGCGCGCGAGTAGCTCGGTGGTCAGTCGTCGACTCTTCGAGTGGGCAACCGACGTTGCAGTCGCCTATCACGAGACACCACAACCAAGCTCCCGATTACGCCTCGAACACGCGGTTGCTGATCGACTCGTGTTTCAGGAGATACGGGCCGGTCTTGGCGGCAACCTGGAACTCTGTATCAGTGGTGGTGACAGCCTTTCGGCAGAGCTGTGTGCGATGTTCCACGGGATGGGCATCCCGATTTTCGAGGGGTACGGACTGACCGAAGCCGCCCCCGTCGTCAGCGCGAACCTGCCGGAGACACCCCATCCCGGCACGATTGGACCTCCACTCACTGGCCTCGACATCCGTCTCGACGAGACGGTCGAATTCGACAGTAAGGCTGAGACTAACGGATGTATCGGCGAACTACTGGTTCGCGGTCCGAACGTAAGTCCTGGCTACTGGAACCGCCCCGACGCAACTGATCAGGCGTTCGTAACTGCCGACGGTGAGGCCGACGACGAACGCCACTGGCTCCGCACCGGTGATATCGTCGAACACCTGCGGTCTGGATACCTGGAATTTCGTGAGCGTCGCACGGAGCTGCTGGTGCTTTCGACCGGCAAAAACGTCGCGCCAGCACCCATCGAAGAGGCCATCGAAACCGAACCACTGGTCGCCCAATGTGTGGTCGTTGGCGACAGCCGACCATACGTGACCGCGCTTGTCGTGCCAGCCTTCGATGCGGTCGAAGCTTGGGCCGACCGCGAGAATCTCGCGTTGCCCGCCGAACCGGCACGTCTAGTCGACGACGAGCGTCTTAACGATCGCATCGAGCGTGCCGTCGAAACGCATACCGAGGCGTTCGAACCCCACGAACAAATCGGGGCGGTTCGACTCGTTGCCGAGGCGTTTCGCGTCGATACCGACCTCATGACGCCGACGATGAAACCCCGGCGGTCGGCGATTGCCGAGCGGTATGCCGACGAAATCGACGCGCTGTACGAGACAAACTGACTTCCCGCCGAGACCCCGAGCGACTGTATGCCCAGCTACGACCTCTCTCATGCAATCGCCGACGGAATGCCCGTCTATCCAGGAGACCCACCAGTCGCCATTGACCGGTTGNCGACTATCGAAGCCGACGGCTACCGCCAGACGGCTCTGGGGATCGACACCCACACGGGAACCCATATCGACGCCCCAGCACACATGATCGCTGACGGTCGCCGGCTCGACGAGTTTCCAGTCGAGACGTTCCGGTTCGCCGCCCGTCGCGTCGACTGCACTGGACTCGACCCACGGACCGAAATCGGCGTTGACGAACTAACTACCGGGATTGACGGTGATCTATCGGCGGCCGTCGACCTGCTCGTTGTCCAGACAGGGTGGGACGACCAGTGGAAGACCGACCGCTACTTTGCGCATCCGTTCTTAAGTACGGAAGCTGCTGACTGGCTGATCGACCGGGGGCTACATGTCGGAATCGACACACCGAACGTTGATGCGACGCCAACCACCAGCGCGGCCGATGACGAACCGGCCGGCTATCCGGTCCACCGGCGGATGTTGGGCGATGGGCGACTGTTGGTCGAAAACCTCCGTGGGCTAACTCGGCTACCGGATCGCTTCGAGCTACACGGCTACCCGCTTTCGATCCAGGACGCCGGTGACGGCGCACCCGTGCGGGCGGTGGGCATCGTCGAGTAAGTCAGTCGGCGAGGCGAACGCCGCCCCCGCCGGTAGTCAGTTGCTACTGAACAGTAGTCAGTTACTACTAGGTTATCGACCGCACGAGCTATCGTTTCAGCTGTCGTTCCACTGCTATGGCTCGTGTACCACACATCACCGAAGCCGACCTTCCGACAGCCCAGCAGGATCTGTTAGTCTCGGCCTTACAGGGGACGGAACTCAACATCTACCGGACAGTCGGCAACAACCCCGCGATGCTGTATGGGCTACGCACACTGCTCGGCAGTCTCTGGCGGGATTCAGGGCTCGATCCCACACAGCGCGAACTCGTGATTCTGGCGGTCGCCCGCGAGACAGAGACGGCGTACGCCTGGCACCAGCACGTCGCCATTGGGCGGGATGTCGGCCTCTCGGATGCGGAGATCATCGCCATCTCGGACGGCCAACTCGACTCGTTCGACCGTAGCGGCCGCCTTCTGGTCGAGTATGCGCTGGCGACGGTTCGCGGCACGGCCGATGACGAACTTTCCGACCGGCTTGCGGCCGCATTCGACGACGAGACCGTTGTCGGCGTCACCACACTCGCCAGTGGCTATCTCATGATCGGCCGGCTCCTGGACGCACTCGCTGTCGAGACCGAAGCACCGTTCGTCGGCTGGCGGCTCGAGAACGGAGTCAGCGACTGAACTCGACTGCCGCACCCTGGCCGAAGCCGACACAGAGCGTCGCTAGCCCACGTTCGGCGTCCCGCCTGTTCATCTCGTGGATCAGTGTCACTGGCAGCCGCGCGCCGGACGCACCGAGGGGGTGGCCCAGCGCGATGGCTCCGCCATTGACGTTGAGTCGGTCGCCGTCGACCCCGAGTTCGCGCTGGCAGTGAACAGTCTGGCTGGCAAACGCCTCGTTGAGTTCGACCAGATCGTACTCGTCAATGGAGCGTCCGGCGCGCTCCAGGAGGCCACGGGTCGCGGGCACGGGACCGATGCCCATCACCGTGGGATCGACGCCCGCAACGTGGTTGGTGCCAACTTCGGCAAGCACCGGCAGGCCGTGGTCGGCGGCGAACTCGCGGCTCGTCACGAGCACCCCTGCCGCGCCGTCGGCGATGCCCGACGCGTTGCCGGCTGTGACCGTCCCATCGCTTTTAAATACGGGGTCGAGTTCGGCGAGCGCGTCGAGGGTCGTCTCGCGTCTAATGGCTTCGTCTTTGGTGACTGTTCGGTCATCGGTCTCGACGGCGACGAGCTCGGCGTCGAACCGGCCCGAGTCGGTCGCTTCGGCGGCTCTGCGGTGGCTGCGGAGCGCGTACTCGTCTTGGGCGTCTCTGGAAACTTCGTGCTCGCTGGCAACTGTCTCGGCGGTCATCCCCATCTGGAGATCGCCGACGTTGTACTGCTCGGCGAGTCCCGGATGGAGGTGTTGGTACGCCGTTGCGTCCATCGGCACTCGTGACATGTTCTCGACGCCACCTGCGAGCACGCAGTCGCGGTTGCCCGCCGCAATCGCGTCGGCTGCCGAGATAATCGCCTGCATCGAGGAGGCACACCAGCGGTTGATGGTGGCGGCTGGGACACCCTCACCGAGGGTCGAGAGGAGGGCGATCACACGGGCAACATTGTTGTCCTGTTCGGTTCGCTGTTGGGCACAGCCCCACAGCAGATCATCGATGTGGTCGCCTGTAAGACCGGTTTCGGTGAGGATTTGATTGATAACAGCTACGGAGAGGTCCTCGCTTCGGATGTCGGCGACAGTGCCGTCCTGGACGCCCTGCGGTGTCCGGCGGGCGGCCGCAATGACTGGGGTTGGCATACGTCCAGAAGGTCGTCGGGCGATATAAAAGACGGGCGGCGCGGCGTTTCGAGCGATTCAAGTAGCTGCTGGTGCTGAACTCGGAGTATGAAAGACCAGGGACGTTCGACGCGAAAGCGAACAGGCGGTCGACTCAAACATTTCAACAAGAAGAAACGCCACCAGCTGGGCCGCGAGCCAGCCGAAACCACCGTCGGTGAGACTCGCCTCCAGTACATCGACTCGCGCGGCAACGAGAAGAAACTCCGCGCGCTCTCGACGAACGTCGCCCAGCTCTCGGAGGGCGGCGAGACGACTGAGGTCGAGATCCAAAACGTCGTCGAGAACCCCTCGAACGTCAACTACGTCCGCCGAAACATCATCACGAAAGGTGCGGTCATCGAGACCTCGGAAGGAAAAGCCCGCGTGACCTCCCGGCCAGGCCAGTCCGGCCAGGTCAACGCCGTCTCCATCGAGTAACGCCCTTTTTCGATTCGTCGCTTACAAGCCGCTTGCTTGCGACCGTCCGGTATGCAACTCTCGACGATCACTCACCGATTAGACGAGACGCTTTCGACCGCAGAATACAGCGACGTCGACGCGAGTGCGAACGGCCTCCAGGTTGGCCCACCTGTCGCCGAGATCGACCACGCCGCCTTTGCGGTCGACGCCGCCGAAGCGACCATTGAAGCCGCCGCCGAGGCGGGTGCGGATCTGCTTGTGACCCACCACGGCCTCTCGTGGGGCGGCATCGAGCGCGTGACCAGCCGGCAGTACAACCGTATCGCCGCACTCATTGCGAACGATATCGCGCTTTACGTTTCGCATCTCCCGCTTGATGGCCACCAGGAGGTTGGCAATGCCGCCGGCATCGCCGACGTGCTGGGTCTGGAGTCGACTGCGCCGTTCGGTTCGATGGGGCCGGTCACAATCGGACAAAAGGGAACACTCGCCACCCCACAGCCCGTCGAGACAGTCGTCGAGACACTCACACCCGAACTCGAAGACGCCTGCCAGGGCGTCCAACTGCTGGATTTCGGCCCTGGGAAAATCGAGCGCGTGGCAATCGTCACTGGCAGCGGCGTCGACTGGCTGGATGAAGCTATCGCGGCCGACGCAGATCTGCTTATTACTGGCGAGGGCAAACAGCAGGTCTACCACGAGGCCCGCGAAGCCGGCGTTAGTGTGCTGCTTGCGGGACACTACGCCTCCGAGACGTTCGGTGTCAGGAGCCTTCAACAACTAGCCGACTCGTGGGATCTATCGACGAGCTACCATAGCCATCCGACCGGACTCTAAACCGCCGCGAGACGACTCTCAGTGCTGATAACTGCGTGTTGTGGTTTTATAATCCTGTATTTCTTACTAATTGCTATCACTATGAGTACGGACACAGAGTCGTCAGTCATACGGGGCAGTTATGCAGCGAAGCTGACACTCTCGCTGCTGGGGGTTGTCGGAATCGTTGTCGGGGCCGGGCTTTTCGTTTACCTGGAAGCCGCGGGCTCGCTGGGTGCCGAAAGCGGTGTGATCGGTTCGAGCATTCTCGGACTGATCCTGTTGACGGTGATTAGCCTCGCGCTGATTGGCGTCACCATCGGCAGCCAGACGATCATCTCGCTGCGGCATCTGGCCGGCAAGGCCGACCGGATGGCCGACGGCGAGCTGGATGTCGATCTCGAAACAACGCGAAGCGACGAGATCGGCCAGCTGTATCGGTCGTTCGATGCGATGCGGCGGTCACTCCGCCAGGAGATCGCGGCCGCAGATGAGGCCAAAGAGAACGCCGAAACCGCCAAAGCCGAGGCCCAAGAGGCCCGCGACGAGATGGAGCGACGAGCCAACCGGATCGAACAGCAGGCCGAACGCTACGAACAGACCATGCGGCAGGTCGCCAACGGGGATCTGACCCAGCGCGTCGATCCATCGAGCGAGAGCGAAGCGATGCAGCAGGTCGGCTTGGCGTTCAACGAAATGCTCGAAGAGCTTGAGGGAACCGTCGGCGAGGTTACGACGTTCGCCGATACGGTCGGCAACGCTGCAAGCGGCGTCGACAACCACGCCGCAGAGCTCAAACGGACCAGCGGTGGGGTTTCGGAGGCTGTTGAAGATATCTCGGACGGTGCGCACACACAGACCGAAAACCTCCGTGAGGTCGCCAACGAGATGGACGGCCTCTCGTCGGGTGCCGAAGAGGTCGCCGCCACCGTCGAGACGGTCGCCAACACGACCGAACGCGCGACCGAGGCCGGAACGGAAGGTGAGTCCGCCGCGGCCGACGCGCTCGATCAGATGGCTGCCGTCGAGGAGACAACCGACGAGACGATGGAGGACATCGAGGCACTCGACGAGGAGATGACCGAGATCGGCGAGATCGCCGATATGATCAGCGAGATCGCCGAACAGACCAACCTGCTGGCGCTCAACGCCTCGATCGAGGCGGCTCGCGCAGGCGAGGAGGGTGCTGGCTTCGCAGTCGTCGCCGAGGAGGTCAAATCACTTGCTGAGGAGACCAAAGACGCCGCCAGCGAGATCGACGGCAAGATCCAGAGCGTCCAGGAGCGAACCGGTGACGCTGTTGCCGGGATGGACGAAACCACAGTGCGGATCAGCCAGGGCGTCGAGACGGTCGAGGGTGCGATCGATCAACTCAACAACGTTATCGAGTACGTCGACGAGATCGACAGCTCGATGACCGAGATCAACCAGACAACCGAAGACCAGGCCCGTGCGGCGGGTGCAGTCGTCGAGATGATCGACGAGGTCGCCGAGATCAGCGAACAGACCTCAAATGCGGCCGACAACGTTACCGAGACGACAGACCAGCAGCTCGAAAGCCTCCAGACGGTCGAACGCGAGGCCGCCGAACTCGGCACGCAGGCCGAAACGCTCCGATCGCTGCTCGACCAGTTCGATACCGCGACGGGTGGTCGATCCAGGAGCTCATCGGTCGGCAACCAGCTCACCGTCGACAGCTCACCAACTGCGGGTGGCTCGATGGCTGCGACCGACGGCGGGAAACACACTGATGACGACGACAGCGGCTTCGAGTTCGGTGTTGACAAATGATACTGCCGGTCGAACAGTGGGCACTCGTCGGTGCAGTCGCGCTGGCAGCCGGCACGCTGCCGTCGCTCTACTACCTGCTCAACGACCCAGAAAACAAGCTGTATTACGGGATTCTGGCGGCGATCACGAGCATTGCCGCCGCCTCGTATACACTCACCGCGTTCGGAATCGGCACGATCCCAGTCGATGGCGCGAACTTCTATCTCCCACGGTACGTCGACTGGCTGTTGACGACGCCGCTTTTGATCCTCTACATGGCACTGCTCTGTAAGCCGGGCAAACAGCTGTACGCGCTGTTGATCGGGCTGGATGTCGCGTTGATCCTGTTTGGCGTCGCCGCCATCTTCACTGAGGGTGCGCTCTCGTTGACCCTGTTCGGCGCGGGCTGTCTGGCGTATCTTGGCCTGGCGTATCTGCTCGTCGTCGAACTCCCGGCGAAGGCCGACTTCGAGACCGACCGCGTGGCGATGGTCTTTACCAAACTCCGTAACGTGACGGTCGTGCTGTGGACGATGTATCCGGTTGTCTGGCTACTCGCACCAGTTGGGTTCGATTTCCTGTTGCCGAGCACCGAGATGCTGGTGATCGTCTATCTCGATATCATCACGAAGGTCGGCTTCGCCATCTTCGCGCTGCTCGGTCGCGACGCACTCAACCCGCTGGCCGACGACCCGCTCGCGATGGATGTCGAGGGCGACGGAACATCGGGCCCGGACCCAGCGTTCGCCGATTAAAAAAAACGCTCTTTTATCCGTTATTCGTGTTTGCTGCCGCCGTCGGTTGCAACAGCACCGCCTGCCAGCAGTGCCTCGAAAGAGTCAACGCGGTAGTCTCCGAGCACACATCGGCCCCGCCTGGTGGGATCGTGGCGTTCGATATGCACGCCGTCGAGGCCGGCGTTCCAGGCTGCCCCAATATCGCTTTCGGCGTCGCCCGCCAGCACGCCTCGCTGGTCGGGGTCGACACCCATCTCGGCCATCGCGTGGACCACTGGCGCGGGGTCGGGTTTCCAGCCCAACTGGTCGCCACAGCAGACGACTGTCTCGAACCAGTCGTCGATATCGAGATGGTCCAACACTGGCTCAGTTAAAAAGGGTTGGCAGTGGGTGACGACGCCCATCGGCACCTCGAGTTCGCCTAACAGGTCGACCGCATCGTCGTGGAGATACGTCGCCTCCGCGCGAACCTGCGGCTGTTCTTCGTCGTGAAAAACGGCCCAGAACTCGACGGGGTCGATTCCCCAGGCTCTGAGCTGTGGATCGCGCGCACCGCCCAATCCGTGCCAGAGGATTTCAGCCTCCCGATCAGTAAACGGCCGGCCCAGCCGGTCGCCGACGCGGTCGAACACCTCGCGGGTGTAGTCCCACTCGATGTCGACCAGCGTCCCGTCGAGGTCGAACAGCCAGAAATCGTAGGCGTCGGTGTCCATCGGACGAGCAGCTACGCGTCCAGGCTATATGTGTGTTACGAAGTAACAAACTGGCCGGCAGTTGGTCACCCGACTTCGCGGACGTGGATCGAACTCCCCAGATGATTGTGGAGTACCTCGTCGACCGATTCGGCATTGAACCGACCTAGATCCTCCGCGATTTCATTTTTGAGTGCGTCCAGATACGCGCGGTCGGTTTCGAGTTCCCGGAAGTCGACCGACCCGACAGGGAGGCCCAACACGTCTTCGAACCGCTCGCGGAGGTGGGTCTCGTTGTTGGCGTTGCCGCTCCAGCAGTTGTGCTGGAAAAACAGCCATTCTTCCTCGCCGGGCGGGGCGGCGGGCACTCTGAGGACGGTTTCGAACGTCTGGGGGTCGACCCGCACGTCTTCGGGCTCAAGCCGAAACGTCACCCGGAAGACGTAGGCCGCCTCCATCAGAACTCGTCGTCGAACTGGGTGGCCATATCGAGATCGATTTGGGTGATACCGCCGGCCTCGTGGTTAGTCAGTCTGACCTCGACGGACCGAAAGCCAATGATAATCTCGGGATGGTGAAACTTCTCGTCGGCGATTTCGGCGATATCACGGACGAACGTGACGCCAGCCAGGTAGTCGTCGAACTCGTAGGTGCGGACGATCTCGTCGCCCTTGCGGTCCCAGTTGGCTGGTAGCTGGTCGTCTACTTCCTCGGCTGAAAGTGTCATACAGGGTAGTAGACCGCCGGCTCAATAACAGTTGGTGTTGGCTCAGTCGTTCGAGAGCTGTTCGAGCACGTGCGGTGGAATCTCGTCGGGAGAGACACCATCCGGTAGCTCGTCTGAGAGTTCATGGGGTCGGTCTTCGGACAGTCCGGACCGCTCGCTGTCGGCCGTTTCGGATGCGTCGGTATCCGACGGCAGCTCGCCTTCGAACTCCGGGTTGAACAGCTGCATTGCGGTCTGGATCGTCGTCCAGTCGTCTTCGGCGGCGGCCTCTCGGAGGCTCTTTGTGGGTGCCGAAAGCAGTTGGCTCACCAGTGAGTCGGCCAGCGATTCGATTACTTCGCGCTGTTTGTCGGTAAGTTCGCCGTGAGAATCGAGTTTGGCAAACGCCGTGCCGACCTCGCGGTTTTTGACGCGCTCGGCGCTCTCGTACATCGAGCTGATTGCCTCGTCGGCGCGCTTACGTTTAAATAGGGCCGCCAGGCGGTCGAACTCCTCGTCGATCATCGTCTCGACGGCTTGTGCGGCGGACTCGCGCCGGCGGTGGGTTGATTCGGTGACTGATTCGAGCGCGTCGATATCGTAGACGGCGACGCCCTCAACGTCGGCCGCCTCGGGGTCGATATCCCGTGGCTGGGCGAGATCGATACAGATCGTCTCGCCGGCCGTAGCAAGCACTTCCGTCTCGAGTACGTAGTCTGGGCTACCGGTCGCTGTGATGACGACTGCGGCGGTTTCGGCTGCTGTGGATGCTGCATCCAGGCCGATGGCACTGGCCTCGACGTCGACTGTTTCGGCGATATGAGTTGCGTGGGGGATCGTCCGGTTGGCAACCAGGATACGGTCGACGCCGGCAGCCGCAAGTGAGTTGGCCGCCAGCGAGCCCATCTCGCCGGCACCGACGACCAGTGCAGTCGCCCCATCGAGTTCGATCTCCTGGCCGGCAAGCTCAACGGCTGCTGAGCCAAGTGAAACCACACCCTCGTTAATCTCGGTTTCAGTGCGGGCACGTTCGCCGACGTGGACTGCCTTCATAATCGCATCCTCTAACAGCGGGCCAATGCCGCCGGTCGACCGGGAGGCCTCGACGGCGGTTTTAAATTGGCCGATGATCTGGTCCTCGCCGAGCACGAGCGATTCAAGCCCCGCGGCCACACGCATGAGATGCCGAAGGCTTGCCTCGTGGTCCATGTGGTTGACGGCTCCTTCGCGGACATCGGCGACAATATCGGCGAGTGCCGCCCGTCCCTGGTCGGCGCGGTCGGTGACGACGTAGGCCTCCGAGCGGTTGCAGGTCTGGAGCGCGAACGCTTCCGAGACGCCCGGCTTCGTCAGCAACTCGTTAATGCGGTCGTCAACGGTCTCGCAGCTCGCAGCTTCGATCTCGTCGACGCTCGCCGTTGTATGCGAGACGCTGAGACCCGTGATGACGCCCGTCCGAATCATCAGCGATCACCATCCATGTCATCGTGTTCGGCTGCCATTACGCGTTCTGCCTCTTTTGTGGCCTTTGTAGCACCCGTATGTAAAGCCTTCCAAACGGCCGGCGAACGGACGACAGACCGGACTGCCGCACGGCGATTGTCGGGCGAACGGTTGGACGCTTTCAGCTCCGCTCGCAGCTCACCAGTCAGTTCGGCCATCGCACCGGCGTTTTCGAGTTCGCTCTCGATCTGCTGGCGGAGATACCGCGAGAGTGCCGGACTCCGCCCACCAGTCGAGATCGCCACCGAGACGGGGCCGTCCCGTACAGTTGCCGGCACGACGACGCTGTCGACAGCTCGCTCGCCGGACTGGTCAGTACGATTTATCAGGAGACCGAGGTCGCTGGCCGCCTCGTCGGCCGCCGCGTTGAGTTCACTGTTGTCGGTTGCGGCGACGACCAGCGCGGGGTCGAACCGGTCGATCCAGGTCTCGACATCGCCAGGCTCTGGAGCTGCCCGAACCTGCTCGACGGTCGACAGCTCCGGCTCGTCAAAACGGTCGTCGAACCCCGGCGAGACGACGACAACCCGTGCTTCGCGCACGAATCGACGGGCTTTCCGAACGCCGACGCTGCCGCCGCCGAACACCAACACCGTCTCGTCGGTAAAATCGTGGTAGAGTGGAATCACGGATGGTGGACTGTGGGTTGCTACGGATCGGCTCCATCGCCAAGCGTCCGGCCGACCGAGGGTCGGCCGCTTCAACCCGTTGTATACTCCGTGTTGGTGGCGCGAGAAAATAAGCGTCTCGGAGCGAGTTATCGGGGGTAGAGGCGTGTACCACGTAGTTTGTCACGGTCGACCATCGTTGATGCTCCGGATGGTAACGTGTATACCATCGGCTCTCTGTCGATCAGACAGACTGTCACAGACACGTGACCGGGCGATGGGGCTCGCCTGACCCAACCGCCGACCGGGCTGATGGCTCCTGTCTTCATCATCCATGCAACGTAGACAGCTCCTCTCACAGCTCGAACCGATCCTGTTGATCGCCGTCGGCGGCTTTGCCGGTGCGAACCTCCGATACTTCGTCGACCTCCTCGCAGGCGGCCTCTCGGGGACGTTTCTGGTTAACGTCGCCGGCAGTTTCGCACTCGGCGTACTCGTCTATGACTCGCTCCGCGAGCCGACGATCGCCGACAACTCCCGGCTCGTGTTCGGCACCGGCTTTCTGTCGTCGTTTACCACCTACAGCACGTTCGTCCTGGACATCATCCTTGTCGAGCCCGTCGTTGCGTTGGGGTACGTTGCAGCGAGTTATCTAACCGGTTTTGGGGCCGTCCTCGCCGCTAGGTGGTTCGTCTCCGGAGGTGGCTACTGATGGCCTTTTCCGAGCCGGCGTATCTCGTCGGCACCGGCGGTGCAATCGGTGCGGTCCTCCGGTATTTGGTGGCGAACGCCATTCTCTGGTGGCGCGGACCGACCACGTTCCCGACCGCAACGGTCGTCGTCAACGTCATTGGAAGCTTCGTTTTGGGGCTGCTTGTGTTTGGTTCCGCGGGAACCGAGGCGATGCTGCTGGTCGGTGTCGGCGTCTGCGGGGCGTTTACGACTTATTCGTCGTTCAGCGTCCAGACCGTCCGGCTCTGGGAGGATGGGATGCGTGGATACGCGCTCGTCAACGCTGTCGGGAACCTGACACTCAGCGTGCTCGCGGTCGGCCTCGCGTGGGTCCTGGTGGGTTGATCCCGTAGTCAGCGTTTACCATCCGGTAGGCACTGGCTACTGAACGTTACTCGTCGGCTCCTGGTCCGTTCTCGCCCGGAACCGACACTCTCGACAGGTCGGCTTCGAGTTCGTCGACCCAGTCGTTGAACGCCGTGACAAACCTCTCGACATCGCCAGCGAGCGCACGCACGTCGGGTGCCGACGGCGGACTGTACTGCGAGAGCAGATAGATCCCGTCCTCACCGCCGACCCGGAGGTACGAGACCTGGCCCGCTTCCCATTTGAGCTCCCAGCGCGTTCCGGCGACGGTCCGCCTAAACATTCCGTACTCTGTTCCCTCGTACCGATAACACTGCTGGGCGATCTCAGTGGCGACCTCGCGGATAGCTGCGACGATTCGATCTCGTTCGGCAACGACGCGCTCGGTCGATCTGACAGTGGGAAATGCTGGATCGATGTCGTCGAGAACTCCCTCACGGGAGTCGACGAAGTCGTTGTAGGCTTTGACAAACGCCGCGTAGTCGACCAGCGCGTCACGGAGCGCGTCCGGTTCGGGTGGCTGTTTCGTCGAAATAACGTAGGTTTCAGCTCCGCCTCTGCTCTCGAACAACAGGAACTCGAGTCGGCCGGCCTCGTATTTGACTGTCCACTCGCCGCGGTCGGTGCTGAACGCCCGACGGCCGTAGTCGCCGCCCTCCAGCAGCGCGAGTTCGCGTGCGATCTCGCCGGCGTGCGATCTGACTGCCTCCAGGACCGCCTCGCGGTGTTCGCGGAGGGCTGCCGTGGATGCTGTCGTGATATCGAGTCCGGCTACCATCAGATGGTGTAGGTCGACCAAACGCATATGTGTGTCTCTACACTTCCGAAAAAATACTGGCTGAATGTAGTGTTTTACAGATTATTAGTTCAAGTATTTGTTCTCTTAACCAGAACCATTATGTTATACAGGTGCTTTTTAACCAATATAGCGACCAAAACATAAATGACAACCACAGATTCAGCCACCGACCCACCAACGGTGCTGGTCGTCGATGACGACCGCCAGTTGGCGGATATGTACCAGTTTCAGCTTGCCGATGAGTACGCTGTTCGGACCGCATACAGTGGCCGCCAGGCCATCGAGTCTCTTGATGAGTCGGTCGATGTCATGCTGTTGGACAGACGGATGCCACGACTCAACGGCACAACGGTCTTAGATCGGGTTCGGGCCAGCGAGTATGACTGTCGAGTGGTTATGACCACTGCTGTCGATCCGGCATTCGATATCATCGAGCTGCCGTTTGACGACTATCTTTGCAAACCAGTGAGCAAGGCCACGCTTCGACAGGCGGTCGCCCAACAACTCATCGCCAGCGAGTACGGCCAGACCGCTCGTCTGCTGTTTCGTAAACTCTCGAAGCTCACGCTGTTGGAGGCCGAACATACCGAGACTGCACTTGCGCAGTCGACGAAATACCAGCAGCTCAAGCGTGAGACGACGGCGATTCGGACGGAAGCAACGTCGGTACTGGATGAGTTCGATGCCTTCGAGTCGGCGTTTAGTGCTATCGATCGGTCGACGATGTGGGACGGACAGCGCGTTCAAATATAAATGAGGCTCCGTTGGGACTCACTGTGTTCGGAGACAACGGACACGATGGGACTCCCGCGAGCGAACGGTGTGGGCGAGTGGGAGTAAATCGTGCCTGTGAAGGAACGAAGTGACTGAGCGGGCAGATGGGATTCGAACCGGAGGAAGACGGTTGCCCTCGCTTCGCTCGGTCGCTGTGACTTCCAAGGTTCGAATCCGAGTGCCGTTGCTGTTCACTTCGTTCAGAGACGACGGGCACGACGGGATTCGAACCCACGATCGAGTGGTTAGGAACCACTCGCCCTATCCACTAGGCCACGTGCCCGAAACGATACTGTCCGTAAAAGAGCTGCCAGGTGGCGTTACGACTGTTTTTCAGCTTCGGTCTCGGTTTCTGTCTCGGTCTCGTCGTCTTCGTCGATGATTGGCTCGACATCATCCGACGAGGAGTCCGGATCGCTGATCTCCTGGAGCTCGTCTTCGATCTCTTCGCGGCCTTTCTTGAACTCGCCCATGGCTTGACCCGTCGAGCGGGCGAGTTTTGGGATCTTGTTCGCGCCGAACAAGAGCA
>SL_4KL_010_BRINEDRAFT_10000782_pt1 | contig 16896 bp, 15 predicted proteins | sample SodLak_010_BRINE_2_FD_10664 | JGI IMG/M metagenome (IMG submission 10664)
TCTGGACTTCGACGGCTTTCGGGGAAGACATGAGGGCCTCTTGGCGGAGAGTCAGGTGCCGACAGCAAAAACAGTTGTTCTGACTGCAACTGAGTGGCAGACTGATTAGTTCGGATCCATCCTGTCGGACGGTGTCGTCCGTTCCTCGCCTGTCTCGGTTGACCCGTTCACTGAGCCGGACTGAAGCTGTTTGATCAAGACGAGTGCGGCCTCACCATCGCTGTAATACCGTGGAATCCGGCGTGCGGGCCGGAAGCCTTCGTCACGGTAGAGCGCAATCGCCCGGCTGTTGTGTTCCCTGACTTCGAGTTTGATCCGACTGGCTTGTGCGATTGTGAGTCCGACAATCGCTCGTTGGAGCAGGCGACGGCCCAGTCCACGTCCTTGCATATCGGGATGGATAGCGAGGTCTTTGATATGGCCGATATCGCGACCGAAATTAGGTGTGACATCGGCGACAACGTAGCCTGCAACCTGCTCGCCGACCGCGGCGACGAGGAAGTTCGGTTCGGTAAGAAAGCGCTCGAACGCGGTGTAGGGCCACGGCTGCTCGAAGACTCGTTTTTCGATCCGGTAAATCGACAGCAGATCCGCACGGGTTGCTCGGCGGATTTGCATATCAGTGTGGTCGACTTCCGAGCCCGTTGCCATAGCACGACTACACAGTGTACTGTAAAAAACACGCTGGCTCGGGATGCCAGCGGAATCGTAGTCTACCCCCCATCTGGCGTGCGTACCTGTTTGCACATTACCGATGTTGTGCCAACCAAGGAGCGCAATTGGCAGAGCCACGGAGACGAGCCAGTGTCGAAAGCGGGTATCAGAGACACCCAGTGGGACCGAGCCCTTCCGACGTTTTCCCCCGCTCGTCTCCACAGACGGTATCCATCGGTATCATATTTGCTGGTAACACGTAACATAATCATTCGTCCATACTAGTTAGGTGTCTACTGACATTCAGTGCTGCACCATCAGTAACACGAGAGCCTCTCGTACCTGCTAGGACTCGATATACGCCGAAACCAGCTTTCGCTCGGCCGCTCGAAGGTGTTGGTGGAATGTCTGTCGCGTAATATCCATCGTGTCGGCGATTTCCTCACCATCGACCGGCCGCGGCCATTCGAAGTAGCCATTGAGCTGGGCGGCCTCAAGCGCACCTCGTTGTCGCTGTGTCAGTCGGTCATCGACCTCGGCGGTGAACTCGTTGAGCCGTTGTGTTCGACGGCTTCGCTCGGTTCGGGCACGGAGTTCGACCTGGTCGTACCGCGTCCGCAACACATCAAGCAACGACCGAACGTCGTGTTCGGGTGGAGCCTCGATGGTGAGTGATGCGCCCTCAGCCGTTGCGCTCGTGTGTGTCACAATCGCTCCATGATCTGCCAGTGCTTCATATGGCTGAGCCGAGGACATCGTTACCGAACACGTATGTTCCGTATCAGTCTTCGATACCGTTCGTGCGGCGGTGACGTATGGTAACGATAGGAGCGATTCGGGATCGGCCTCAGATGACCCGGTTGTCAGGTAGAATGCACAGTCACCGCTGTCGGATTTTGTTGTCCCGATATGCTCGATCGGGCCACCAAGCCGAGCGGCGATCTCTGCAAGGTGGAACGATGAATCACGGAGTTCGATCTGGAGTTCAGTCACCTCGTCGGTCGTCAGAATACGTGTTGTCTCGACCGAGTGGAGTCCGTTTGCGATCATGTTGCCAAGCGATTCAAACACCTGTTGCTCGCGGTGATCGAGTGCATCCGGATCGGTTGCATACACCCCCAGAAGCCCGAATCGTCGCTCAGCATAACAGAGCGGGACGACGAGCAACCGGCGCGCGCCGACCTTTGCCGGTGCGAGCGGGCTGTCCCCAGCGCCATCAACCGAACACTGTTGCAGCCCGTCCGTCTCCGCAGCGTCGCCGATTACAGACGGAAGTGACGACCGTGGAATCGTCGTTGGGTGGTGTTCTTCGAGGCCGCTGCTTGCACTGAGTTCAAGTGCCGTTTCATCGGCACTGAGCCTCCCGATCCAGCCGGCGGTATAGCCCGGTTCGGCGGCAATTTTCTCACAGACTTTGTGTTCGATAAGCCGCCGATCACTCGATTCGACGAGCACGCCAGAGACGTCGCTCAACAGTCCATTGACTCGGCTGAGCACGCGGCTCAGTGTCTGTCGTTCCTCGGCGAGCTTTTTGGCTCGCTCTTCGGCTAATTCTTCAGCCTCCCGGCGAGCGGTGACGTCGATCTGAAAGCCGACATAGTGGACGAGTTTGCCATCATCGTCGTGAATTGGTGCGATCGTTACTTCATTCCAAAACGGCGTTCCGTCCTTTCGGTAGTTTCGGATTTCGAGATTGACCGGCTCCTCGGCCGCAATCGCCGTCGAGAGTTTGTTGACTGTTTCGGGGTCGGTTTCAGGACCTTGCAAGAGCCGTGGATTTCGGCCGAGTACCTCCGGTGCCTCATATCCTGTTACCTCTTTCCACGTCTCGTTGACATACACGAGTGGGTAATCAGTGAGCGATGGGTCGCTGAGACTGATTCCGATCGGCGCTTCTTCGATCGCATGGACGAGTTCGTCGGCCCCCGGCTCGTGACCTGAAATGTCCTGTTTCGGTTGGAGGTCGGCGGAGCTGTGTTCACAGCGCAGTACTTCACTGACGAGCCGCGAGACCGATTGTTCACCGTTTTTTCGCAAATATCGGTGACTCGCGGACTTGGAGTCGTCTGAAGCGGTGTATTCTTCGGCGTTCGTGAACAAGAAAAACGGGAGCTCGGGCCGTATCTGCCGGACTGCCGACCGAAGTGTGAGCCCGTCGTCACCGGCTAACTCGAACTCACTGACGAGACAGTCGAACTCCGTTGTTGCCACAGCTGAAAGCGCCGTCGTTGCCCGGGTTTCGGTGTCGACCCGACAGCCTGCGTTTTCGAGCGCATCAACCAGCCGATCCCGTCCGTTGGGTGGATGAACCAACAGCACTCGCGGGGGTGACATGTTGCTTCCTACGGACTGAGTAACTAAATATGTACCCGAGTCGATGGCAACTGCACTCAGTTAGGGACGCACTTATACTCGCCATTTTTCACGAATCTTCTTACTAGTCAGGTTGTGGCCTTTAGTCCGATACGAATAAACAACCTTCTGGAACATGATAGAACCAGCAGTAGCCGAACTTTTAACACTTGCACAGACCGGCGGCGAACTCACACAGCCGGAGGTGTACCAGCGCATTCAGGACGATGCGCTGTTGAACCTCTCGTTCTGGGCGAATATCGCGCTTGCAGGACTCTCGATCCTGCTGTTCGTCTACATGGGTCGAAATGTTACAGACCAACGGGCACAGCTGATTTTCGTCTCGACGCTGATGGTTCCGCTTGTCTCGATTTCGAGTTATACGGGACTGGCGTCGGGACTCACCATTAGCTTCCTTGAGATGCCGGCGGGCCACGCGCTCGCGGGCGAAGAGGTGCTCACCATGTGGGGTCGGTATCTGACATGGGCACTTTCGACACCGATGATCCTGCTTGCACTCGGATTGCTGGCTGGATCCAACATGAAGAACCTCTTCACGGTCATCGTGACTGATATCGGTATGTGTGTCACCGGCCTCGCAGCCGCCCTGACGACTTCTTCCTACGCACTCCGGTGGTTCTGGTACATCATCAGCTGTGCGTTCTTCCTCGTCGTCCTCTACATCCTGCTCGTCGAATGGCCCAAAGACGCCGAAGCAAACGGTACTGCCGAGATCTTCAACACCCTGAAGCTGCTTACGGTCGTCCTGTGGTTGGGCTACCCAATCTTCTGGGCACTCGGTGCAGAAGGGATCGCTGTCCTCGATGTGGCAATCACCTCGTGGGCATACAGCGCCCTCGACATCGGTGCGAAATACATCTTCGCGTACCTGCTGCTCCGATGGGTCGTTAACAACGAAGGAATCGTTGGCAATGTAACGTCAACCTCGCTGGGTGCAGCCGCACCAGCTGACGACTAATCCGGTTACTGACGGGCGGTTTTTTATTTTGATCGGCGAGAGACAGAGCGGGTACGCACGTGACTGACAGCGCCTCGCTAGCCTCGATACCAGTGATCGACTAAGATGAGGCCGATAACGACCAGCGGGCCGAGCCCAAGCGTATAGACACCGAACGCGAAAAATGCCGCAAACAGCACTATTGTTGAGCCAAACTGTCCGGCTGTATCCTGCTGATTAAACCACGCCAAATAACGACTGAGTACCGACATACTACATTCTTATCACGGCAGTATCTAAGTTCCGTCGGGAGTCGGTGGCATCGGAGACGAACTCAGTTAGGCTCCACCTGTACGAAACCGGATCTAACTGGTCAGGTATGAAGTTGACACCGCTGCGGCGCTTAAAAAATAATGTGACACACTGTCTGGGACGTGATTCTGCATGCCAACAGGATTAAAACGTGATTTAGGACTGTTTTCGACGATGGCGATTGCCATCGGCGCGATGGTTGGCTCGGGGGTTTTCATTCTTCCTGGCGTCGCATTTGTGACCGTTGATGGCCCGGCGGTAGTGCTTGCCTTCTTGCTCGCGGGATTGCTTGTCTTGCCGGCGGCTTTCAGTGCCTCCGAAATGGCAACCGCAATGCCCGAGGACGGTGGCTCATACGTCTATGTCGAACGTGGAATGGGCCCACTACTGGGAACGATTGCTGGTGTCGGCAACTGGTTCATGCTCTCGTTTAAGGGGGCACTCGCACTCGTCGGCGGCGTCCCCTATCTCGTCTTCATTGCCCCTGAAATAGCAGCCTATATTCTTCCGATTGCGGTGTCGCTGGCAATTTTCTTCACCGTGATCAATATCGTGAGTACAAAAAGTGCCGGCAGTATGCAGTTCGTCATTGTCGGCGTGATGTTGCTCGCGTTGGTCTGGTTCATCATTGGTGGTATTCCTGATATCGTCCCCGAGCAGACCAGCGGTGCATTCAATGTCCAAAGTGGTGGGCTTTTGGCAGCGACAGCGCTTGTTTTCATCTCGTACGCTGGCGTTATCAAAATCGCGGCGGTCGCCGAGGAAGTCAAAGACCCCGGCAAGACGATTCCGCGGGCAATGATCGGGTCATTGCTGCTGACGACCGCACTGTATGTGGCAGTCGTCTACGTTGCAATCGGCGTGATCGACGTCCAGGCTGCAATCGAAGCCGGCCAGCTCGAAGCCGACGGTGAAGGGCCGATCATGGCATTGGCCGCTGACGCAACCCTCGGTACAGCCGGGACGGTTGCGGTCGTCGGTGCCGCGCTGCTCGCACTGGCATCGACGGCAAATGCGGGACTGTTGTCGGCCTCGCGGTTTCCGTTTGCGATGGCTCGCGATGGACTTGCCCCACCGTCGTTCGAAACCGTCAGCGAACGGTTCAATACACCTGTGCTCTCGATTGGGCTGTCGGGTGCGATCATCATTCTCCTCATCGTCTTTTTGCCCATTGACCAGGTTGCCAAGTTCGGCAGCGCCTTCCAGATTATCGTCTTTATTCTGGTGAATCTCGCGCTGATTGGCTTCCGCGAGGGCGCGATCGACGACTACAGCCCCACGTTCACCTCGCCGCTGTATCCATGGATGCAGCTGTTTGGAATGGCCAGTGGCTTTGCGGTTCTCACACAGGTCGGTGTCGTTCCGCTCGCTGGGGCCGCTCTGATCACGATCATCTCGATTGTGTATTTCTACGTCTATGTTCGACCGCGAACCGATCGCGAGGGCGCTGCCCGAACGCAGGTGCGACAGAACGTCAGCGAAACAGCCATCGAGCAGACGAGAGCACTCTTTGATGACGCCCAGCGGTACGACACGCTCGTTGCAACAACCGAGGAGACGCCGGTCGAAAGCCGCAGTGATATGCTCCGAATCGCCACAGATCTCGCCGCCCTTCGAGAAGGTGAAGTGACGGTTGCGAACTTCAAGCAGGTTCCACACCGGGTATTCACGGCGGGTGATGCCGTCTCCGAGCGTGATGAGACGCCAGCGTGGGCCACTGAGCTGTTTACAACGAAATTAGGGCGAAAAACAACCGATGGTGGCGTCCAACAGACCGAAACGGCCACACCGGATGCGATCGCTGCACTCTCGGATGTGACGTTCAAACGCGTGACGACCGAGGATATCGGCTCGGCGATCGTCGAGTACGCGGCCTTCGAAGAACAGGATTTCATCGTCCTCGAACGGAAGGTCGAAGAGCTTCACGAACTGTACGGTGAGGGGCTTAATGAGCACGTTCTGAAGAACGCGCCCTGTGGAGTTCTTCTCGTTGAAGATCGCGGATTCGAAGACATAAAAGAGATTGCCGTTGCGACGAATCGCGGTATCTACGACCCGGCAAAACTGCTTGTTGCCGACGCGATTGCCGAAGAAACCGGTGCGACGATCTCGTTGCTCCAGACGGTGCCCGAATCGGTCTCCGATGAGCGCCGACAGGTCGTCCAGACCTACCACAACGAGATCCGACGGGTGCTGACGGTGACTGCGGATAGCCGCATTATCGAAAACGACGATCGAATCGAGGGGCTTGCTCGCTTTGCCAACGCGGCAGATCTGTTGGTGACGACGACCGAACGCCGTGGGATCCGCGGAGCCGTCTTCGGGCGTCCCGGCGACCGACTCGTCGATACGGTTGACTGTACGGCCGTGATGGTCCAGCCAGCCGACGAACAACGGGCCGGAGTTATCCAGCGGCTGATCCTCAACCGGCTGTTCGGTTAACTAACTGCCTCGAACCCTGTTTGAGGCAGCCCGGACCACACTACTGGCGGGCTGTCTATCCGGCGACTAACATAACAATTTCACCATCGGTATTAGCAATTGTGCACTTACTAGTCAATACTACCACATATTGCTTATGCAAATCGGTCACGTATATCACAGTGATGTCGCAACAGATTCAACAGGAACTCGATGTCGACCAGTTCACCCTCGGACTCGTCGGCCCCGATCAGGAGTGGGCGGGCACAGTTGCCGACGGTGGGACAGTTCGCACGCACACGCCGGCGGGCTGCTGGGGGCCAATGATTACGCCGTCGTTCCGCGGCGGCCACGAGGTCACTCGGCCTATCCGTGTCGAAAACGCCGAGGTCGGCGACGCACTCGTTGTCCGAATCAAGGACGTCCAGGTGACCAGCGTCGCAACAAGTACAGGAAGTATGGCCGAGCGCACCGAAGCCTTTGGCGACGACCCATTTATCGACCACAAGTGCCCCGAGTGTGGCACTGAATGGCCCGAAACGACTGTCGAAGGCACTGGTGAGGGGTCGATTCGGTGTGCGGAGTGTGGTGCGAACGCCTCCTCGTTCGGCTTCGAGTACGGCTATACGGTTGTTTTCGATGATGACCGAACAGTCGGGCTGACCGTCGGCCCTGCGGGTGCCGACCAGCTTGCCGAGAACGCTCACGAACTGATGGCGCTCCCCGAGAACTCACGGCAGCATCCAATTTTGCTCTACAAGCCCGATGAGATTCCCGGCACGCTCGGCCATCTCGCACCGTTTATCGGCAATATCGGGACGACACCGGCCGTCGAGTTGCCGGATTCTCATAACGCCGGTGACTTCGGGCAGTTCCTCATCGGTGCCGAGCACGACTGGGGCATTACCGACGAACACGAACTCGAGGCACGGACCGACGGCCACATGGATTCGAACGACGTTCGGCCGGGGGCGACGCTCATCTGTCCGGTCCGCGTCGATGGCGCGGGGCTCTACGTTGGCGACCTCCATGCCAACCAGGGCGATGGCGAACTCTCGTTGCATACAACCGACGTGAGCGGAACCACCGAACTCGAAGTCGAGGTCATCAAAAACGTCGAAATGGACGGCCCGCTGCTTTTGCCAAACGAATCGGATCTGCCCGACATCGCCACGCCCTACACCGACGACGAGCGCGAGGCCGGCAACGCGCTGGCCGCACAGTACGGCGTCGACACCGTTGCCGATGCGATGCCACTCCAGATTATCGGCTCTGGAGCGACAATCAACGCCGCGACCGACAACGCCTTTGACCGCGCTGGATCGCTCTTCGGGATGACTGAGGGAGAGGTTCGTGCCCGCTGTACGTTCACCGGCGGCGTCGAAATCGCCCGGCTGCCAGGCGTCGTCCAACTCTCAATGCTCGTGCCAACCGAGATTCTCGAAGACGTTGGACTCGCCGACGTGGTTCGCAAACAGTACGATCTCTGAGCTCCCGGGATCGTCGACCGCCGGACCGACCACTGCGTGTCGCTCGGCCGACGCCCTATCCACCCTGGGCGGCTGGAATGACCGCCACCTCCGCGGTCGGCGGACACGGCGTTTCGGGCGTCGCCCGCTGACCGTTGACGAGCACGCGAACGCTTCCCCGCAGGTTGCTGTTGTCGTCGAACAGCTGGCTTTCGGCCCGCGGATACCGTTCGATGAATCGCTTGAGGACGACGTGGACGGTTTGCGCCCGTGAGCCGCCACTGTCGGGGATCGAGATCGTTTTTTTACCGGTAATTCCTCGAAGTGGCCCGTGGACGGTGAGTTCCATACCTGTAGCTACGTTACACCATTGATTCATCGTTTCGGCTCGGTAGTGCTGTCGAAACCACCACGAAACGACTCAGTGCTGTGGCTCACGGGTAAAAAACGATAAATGTGGGTTGTGACTGACCGGCTCAGTCGTCTGCAGGCGCTGCACCGCCCGATTCGGCCTGCTGTTTGGTCCACGAGAGCTTACCACCGGCGGCGAGAATGTCGCGTTCGCGTTCGGAGGCATCGAGTTGGGCGGTGAACTCCCACTCGTCGTTGACGCTGACGGTGAACTCCTCGGCACCGCTGCGGACACCGTCACCGATGTTGTCGACGATCTCGATGTCGTCGCCCTGCTCGATTTTGTCGTAGGTTTCCTGGTCGATCACGAGCGGCACGAGACCGAAGTTGAAGAGGTTCGCCTTGTGGATGCGGGCGAAGCTCTGTGCGAAGACAGCCTCGATACCGAGATACATCGGACAGAGGGCTGCGTGCTCACGCGAGGAACCCTGACCGTAGTTCTCACCAGCAACGAGGACGCCGCCTGGCGACTCCTTCGCACGGGTGGCGAAGCTGTCGTCGACACGCGAGAGCGTGAACTCCGAGAGCTTCTCGATGTTCGACCGGTACATCAGGATATCCGCCGTCGCGGGGATGATGTGGTCGGTCGTGATGTTGTCCTCCATCTTGAGGATCGTCTCGCCACCGACAGTATCGCCGAGTGGGTCTTTCAGCGGCACGTCGCCGATGTTGGGGCCCTTGATGAGTTCGTCATCAATGGCTTCATCGGGTGCGATGAGGTCGGTTTTCGAGCCGTCGTACTGTTCGGGCATTTCGACGCCGGGTGCGTCCATGTCACCGAGTTGTTCGGCAAGATCACGTGGGTCGATGATTTCGCCGGCGATTGCGGCGGCGGTGGCGACCTCTGGCGAACAGAGGTAGACGTTGTCGTCTTCGATTCCCGAGCGACCCTCGAAGTTGCGGTTGAACGTCCGCAGCGAGACCGAATCGCTGCCGGGGACGTGGCCGATTCCGATACAGGCACCACAGGTTGCCTCCGAGAAGTTGACACCGGCGGCCATCAGTTCGGCGACCCAACCCTGCCGGGCGAGAATTTCAGCCGACTGCTTGGATGCGGGTGCGATGATCATCTCGGTGTGCATGGCGACCTCGCGGCCTTTGAGCATTTTTGCGCCAGGCAGGATGTCCTCGTAGCCACCGTTGGTACACGAGCCGATCATGACCTGCTCGACGCGCTCGCCGGCGACCTCGCGGACGGGCACGACCTTGTCGGGCATGCTTGGGCAGGCAATGAGCGGTTCGATCTCCGAGAGATCAATCACGATCTCGTCAGCGTACTCGGCGTCCTCATCGGGCTGGAGGTCGACGAAGGCGTCACCGCGGCCAACGCGGTCGAGGAAGTCTTTGGTCTGCTCGTCGGTTGGGAAGATCGATGAGGTTGCACCGAGTTCGGTTCCCATGTTGGTGATCGTGGTTCGCTCTGGAACGGTGAGCGTCTCGATACCAGGACCGGTATATTCGAAGACCTTGCCGACGCCGCCTTTGACCGTCAGCCGGCGCAGCATTTCGAGGATCACGTCTTTGGCAGAACTCCATTCGGGGAGCTCGCCTTCGAGTCGGACGTTAACGACTTCAGGCATCTCGACGTAGTAGGCACCGCCACCCATGGCGACGGCGATGTCGAGGCCACCCGCACCGATTGCAAGCTGGCCGAGTCCGCCGGGTGTTGGCGTGTGACTGTCTGAGCCAAGGAGCGTCTTGCCGGGGGCAGCGAAGTTCTCCTTGTGGACGTTGTGACAAATACCGTTGCCGGGTCGCGAGAAGTGCGCGCCGAACGTGCCTGCGGCCGAACGGAGGAAGCGGTGGTCGTCGGTGTTCTTAAAGTCGAACTGGTAGGTCTGGTGGTCACAGTACTGCGCGGCCAGTTCAGTTTGGACGTCTTCGAGGCCAAGGGCTTCGAACTGCAGCCACACCATCGTCCCGGTGGTGTCCTGCGTGAGCGTCTGGTCGATTTCAATACCAATTTCTTCGCCGGGGGTGAGCTCCCCCTCGACGAGGTGATCGTCGAGGATTTTCTCGGTAACCGTCTGTCCCATAACGTTCGCCGATGGTCCCTACGCGGGTATAAATCCCGCGTATTTCCGGATTGATAACCGTGTCAAATCCACTGGCGGCTGTGCAGTTGTCGACATTTTATCCCAAAACATCGGTGTTTTTTCATGATCACCAACCACTCTCTTCTCGATACTGTTTTACCCATTTCAATAGTGACCTGCGGTATGTTTCAGTCAGGCGCAACTGTCGGTCGCACGGTCACGCCGGTTTCGGACGCACAGATTCAGCCAAACGGCGTTGATCTCACCGCTGCGGCAGTCTACGAGCAGGCGACCGCCGGTCGGATCAGCCGTGAGAGAAAGACGATCGGTGACCGAACCGAGATCAAGCCCGTCGACGGACTGTTTGAACTGAGTCAAGGGGCCTACATCGTCCGATACGGTGAGACGGTCCACATTCCCGAGAGACATATCGGCTTTATTTATCCGCGGTCGTCGCTCATGCGGAACTCCTGTATGCTTCATACGGCCGTCTGGGACGCCGGCTACGAGGGCAAAGGCGAGGGGCTATTGCAGGTCCACCACCCGATCGAAATCGAACAAGGAGCCCGTATTGCTCAGATCGTCTTCGCCGAAGCCGACCACGAGGGAACCTACGACGGCAGCTACCAGGGCGAACACGTCGACTGAGCCTGTTTGGACTCCCAGCCGCTAGGTTTCTGTCGATAGTCTGGGGAGCCGTTTACATACAGTGCATCCCGCAAGCACGCCACAAACGAGCCCAATACCCAGGCCTGCTTGGGCACCGAACAACGCGCGCCCAGCGATTCCGGTCCCTACGCCCACGACCAGCACGGTGAGCCCGATTGCCCAGCCACCCAACTCGATTACGGCGACGTTCCTGACGAACGCGACGATTTTTTTTGCGGAGGCCCATAGTCCGACTTCGAGGAATCGTGATACCAATCCTATGACTGATTTTATTAACAATATCATATCAGCAGAGTCTCTACCGTCGGTTCTCGATGCTTACTCCGTAACCAGTCGGCGGTCGTCTTTGAGTTCCTCGTCGATCTCATAGTCGGTGTTGCCTGCAGTCCGTCGCTGATAAGGGAAGGAACTACGAGGGCAGTTATCAGAGCGAACGGGATGAGTGACTCACGTTACCTCACCGTTTAATTACCGACATATTGATATACTATTGCTAGAGACTCAGTATCATAGTTGCGATCGCTTGATCGGTTGTTGCTTTACCGATCGACTGACATCCTGTTTGCCCAGAGATACAGCGCCCATGGACAACTCATCGACACCTACCAAGACATCTGATGCCAAATCGGTTCCCTATCGAACCGCATTTCGCGAAACGGCAACCGCGACGCTCATCGCTGATGAGAACTTCATCATTACCGATGTCAATGAGGCATTCATTGAGCTCTGTGGCTATCACCGAACGGAGGTGATCGGCGAAACCGCTCTGTTATTTATTGGTAATTCGCGAGTCTTTGTGGATGCCACAGAGTCGCTGACTGGTGGGAATCGATGGGAGGGCGACCTCGAAATCGAAACGAAAACCGGCCGCCGTATTTACGGACGGGCCACGGCGACACCAATCACTGAGGGCGAAACAACACAGGGCTATGTCGCTTCGTTTACCGATCTCACTGCGTATCGACAGTACCAACAGAGTCTCAAAATATTCAATCGGGTGCTTCGGCACAACCTCCGAAACGAGGCCAATATTATCTTAGGAATGCTTGATACGATCAAGGAGACCGTCCCAGCCGTCACGGCCGACCCAACCGCTCACGACGCGGTCGAAAAGGCCAGAGAGCGAACGAATCGGCTTCTCAACCGAGCTGACAAAACGCGAACCTTTAGCGATATTATTTCGCCCGACGGCGAGTGTTCGTTGCGGCCAATTGCAGTACACACAGCGGTTAAGAGTGCGTGTGAGAAGGCCCCGGTTGATCCGGATTCAGTGACAATCAATCCTCTCTCGGAGACACTTACCGTCCTCGCGGATGAAAACATCGAACCAGCGCTCACAACGCTCATTGAAAATGCAATCGAGCACAACGATCACGAGACACCACAGGTCGTCATCGATGCCGAGCAAAACGGAGACACAGTCGTTCTTACCGTTGCGGACAACGGCACTGGTGTCGATCCCACCCGGCGTAACGAGATTTTTGGCCGCAACGAAGACAGCCCGATCCACCATGGGAATGGGCTGAGCCTCTTTTTTGTCGACCGGCTTATGGAGATTTACGGTGGCAGTATCGAGTGTACGGACACAGCCACGCATGACAGCGTCTTCGAGCTCACATTCCGGGCTGCAGACTAATGACAGATTGCGGTCTCATTTTACTCTGAGAGTGTCAGATCATCATCCGGCATTTCCTCGCCGTCAAGCAGTGGCTGGGTCATCGACAGCAGATAGGGCGCATCGGGATTGAACTGCCGGTGGGTATACTGAAACACGGCGTGTTGGAGCGCGGTGTCAAGCGTCGGTACCGTCCGGACGAGTTGTCGTCGCGTCCCGCTCGTGTGGTCTAAAACATAGATTTCGATATCATCTGTCGGCACAAACGTCTCGCGTGGCTTGAGAATAATATCATATGACTTCTGTGGATGAGTAAAGACGAGCGCATCGGCGAGCGATTCGCCGCTGAATTGGACAATTTCGGCTGCGACCTCCCAGCCCGGTTCGAGCCACTGGTCGACCTCCCAGTAGTTGACGACATTTCGGATCGTTGTCCGCTCATGGATTGCCTCGAGATCCGGGACCGATTTGTCTTTGAAGCGTTCGATAAGCGATCCAAGCAACTCATCAACTGGGTCGTCATCGACCGGCTCCGGGACAGTAAACTCAACAGTCGTCCGGTCGGGTCTGTCGGGTGATGAGCCGTTGTCGTCCATGGTGCTACTCCTGTATGGTTCCTGTTCGTGATAGTTAGTGATACACTATGGAAATACTTTGCTGCGGCTCGCAGGGTTCAACGCCTTCGACAGCCGCGTTGCTCCTCACGAAAGAGTTCGCATGAAAACGGGCTGGGAGGGAGTTGAACCCCCGACCGTCTGGTTAAAAGCCAGACGCTCTGCCTAACTGAGCTACCAGCCCTCACCGGAATTTGCCGATACGCGCTGATAAGGGTTTTTATCGGAGTCGACTGCCGTCAGTCGATCACATACCATACAGCCCGCGACAAATCGAGTTTTCGGCGGCTTTCACCGACACCTACCGGCGCTGGTTATCGAAATACGCTGCCAATGCGTCGGCAACAACCGCCCCCGGCGGCCGGTTCTCCATCGACGCCCGATGTCGCAGTTCGGTGTACTCGGCTATCGGCACCGTCACCGTAAGCTCTCCCGGTGTGATGCCATGATTCCGGAGCGCGGTTTCTGCATCCTCGCCGTTGTTGATCGCACTCGCAATCGATCGGATGTCTCGAACGGTCAACTCGGCGTCGAGACTGGCCCAAGCGAGGAGATACCGATCTTCGGTCGGGACGCGGGCGATGTGTTTCGCCGCCGTCGGCGCAATGTGGCCGCGGGCAACGTGGCGGCGAATCGATTGGGGCAGGTCGTGAACGCGTGCCCATTTGCGGATAAACGACACCGTCACGCCGTCGCCGGACTCTTTGGCGGCTGCTTTGTACGATCCCAGTCCCCGAACAAGGGCCGCACAGGCGGCCGCTCCTCGAAGCATGAGAACGTGATCGTTGCCACCGACAGCACCGGTTGCAAATTCATGGACGACGCGGGCAGCCTCCGCAACGCTTTCTGGGTCGTCCGGATCGAATCCAACGGCCTCAGACGCCCGCTCACCCGTGATTTCGGGATCTGCACGGACGACTGGTGTCCCAACCGGTGTCTCCCGATCGGAACCGTACTCCTTGCTCATTACCTCGGCTAATGGTTGCCCCAACTAAAAGTACCGCGCTCGAATGCTCTGCTCGTACCAAACCGCCGTAAGCGTCGGCGAAGATCACTCCAGATTAGTCAGTTAGTCACTACGGTGCCGGCACGGTCGCCGCGGCGTCCGTTTCGGGTGCGTCCTCGTCGGCGGCTGTCTCGTCGTCGGCAGCAGCATCTTCAGTGGCGGCCGTCTCATCGGGTGAGGCGTCGCTGTCGGTCGCAGAATCCGCGTCGGCTTCAGCGTCTTCGTCCGCTGCTGCGGCTGCAGCACGTTGTTCCGAAAGGTGCTCCCAGATTTCAGTACAGCCAGCCCCGTCCGAGAGATTTGCGAGATGCTCGGTGTCCTCGGGGTTGCTCACGCTGATCCCTCCGCGTCGCGTGTCTGATAGAGCTCCGGCGCGACATCTGCGGATGCGTGTTGTCTGAACGTATTCTCAGTCTTCATCAGTCACCGATAGACGCGTTGCGGGGTTAACCACATCCCAACCCGTAACACTGGCCCGCACTCGGTGATACCGGATGGTGTTGCAGCTATACCGGACGCCAAATTACGGTCATAATCAACCGACTGCGGAGGGTTTGACAGGAAAGTCGCTGTCACCGGTGCGGTCAGCGATTGCAGGAGGCGACTGCTACAGAAGCACAGGGCCCGTAAACGAGTGGTGTGAGTGTTGCCCTTCGAATTCTTGACGACGGTGCGTGGCTGTCAGTAAACGATAAACGCAGAGTAAGTGTAAGTGAACTCTGGCGGCTCGATGCCCCCGAGTTCTGCGAGTGCGACTTGGTTGATTTTATCGCAGAGGGGTTCACCGCAGTCTCCGCAGATGGCCGCGATGTCGCGGTAACAACCTACGGACAGTGTATCGCCTGCGGTGAAAGCGGCGTCCCCGGAAAACTCCCCGTCGGGCAGATCCGATCAGGTGAATACAGGGGATATGACCGTGAGAACATCGTTATGCAGCCGATCGAACGCCGGATGCGAGAAAACCAGCAATAGTATCCGGTGTATCTTAGCACCGGGGATGGTTGACACTGCAGGCGGCTGTTTACGTGTGGGGGTAGTGGGTGTGGATATGCCAACCGACGTTGAGCGATGGAAATCAGAGGTCTACGGAAACGAGATCCGTGAGCACCTCTATCGATTCGCCGAAGAGGGGTGGGACTCGATTCCCGACGACGAGAGCGACGCCTGGTTTGAACGCTTCAAATGGTGGGGACTCTACCAGCAGCGCAACGGCCAAGAGAGCTACTTCATGATGCGGATCGGGACGCCAAACGGCGTGCTCGAACCCGGTCAGACGGAGGTCGTCGCCGAGATTGCAAACGAGTACGCCAGCGGTCCCGCCGAAAATCCGGAGTTCGGCGATACGTACGTCGACTGGACAACCCGGCAGTCGATCCAACTCCACTGGCTCAAACTCGAAGACATCCCCGAAATCTTCGAGAAAATGGAGGCTGTCGGCCTCTCGGCCCAGCAGGCCTGTGGCGACTCGTGGCGAAACATCGTCGGCAATCCGATGGCCGGCAAAGCCCCCGAGTTCGTCGACGCACTACCCGTCATCCACGAGCTCAACGACCGGTTCAAAGGCAACGAGGACCACTCGAACCTTCCCCGGAAATGGAAAGTATCGGTCACCGGCGCACCCGATGGCTCTGGACAGGGCGACATCAACGACCTGGCCTTCGAGCCTGCGTACAAAGAGATCGATAGGGAGGAAGTCCGTGGCTTCAATGTCGCTGTCGGCGGTGGCCTCTCACGGAACGAGCCACGTATCGCTCGACAGATCGACGTCTTCGTCCGACCCGAAAACGCCGCCGACGTTGCTGGCGGTATCTCGGCGCTTTTCCGCGAACACGGCGACCGCGAAAACCGGTACAATGCCCGAATCAAGTTCCTCATGGATGAGTGGGGCCCCGAGAAGTTCCGCACAACGCTCCAGGAGGACTTCGTCGACTTCGAACTCGAAACTGCCGGCGAAGACCTTCGCGAGCAGTACACCTACAACGCCGGTGGCGAGGAACACGGCGACCTGATCGGTGTTCACGAACAGCGCGATGGCAACTACTACGTCGGGCTCAACGTGCTCGTCGGCCGAATGGGTGCCGATGACACCGCCGAACTCGCCCGCGTCGCCGATGAATACGGCTCCGGGGAGGTCCGCCTTAGCCAGCGGCAGAACGTCATCATCACCGATGTCCCCGAGGAGAACCTCGATGCGCTACTCGATGAGCCGCTGCTCGAACACTATTCGCCGGATCCGCATCCGTTCATGCGTGGCTCGGTCGCCTGTACGGGAACGGAATTCTGTTCGCTCTCGATTGTCGAGACGAAGAACCGCCAGGTGCGGTTTGCCCGGTGGCTCAAGGCAAACGTTGAGCTTCCCGAGGGTGTCGAGGACTTCCA
>SL_4KL_010_BRINEDRAFT_10000783_pt1 | contig 16890 bp, 15 predicted proteins | sample SodLak_010_BRINE_2_FD_10664 | JGI IMG/M metagenome (IMG submission 10664)
TCCGACGATTCCGACCCGGATCGGCTCCTCTCGTCCCGCCAGATGTGAGGGAATGTTTAACATGATATGACACTGTGTCGGACGGTCGCAAAGAGCTTTNCCCGCGCGACTGGCTCCGCTCCGCTACCCGACCGGCAGCGTCAGCGTGACGACCACCTCANCGTCGAGNTCTTTGATGAGTCGCGGCTTCCGTTCCATACAGTCAGCGGAACGGTCGTCCCCTCGATGCGTACGCCGCTGCCGCGGCGAAGAAATTGTGTGAGACGAAGCTTTCTTGGTCGTCTGCTCGCCGCTCGTACAGCTCCGCGACTCGCCTCTGGACGGCGTCATCGTCCGGAGCAGCCTCGATCGCATAATCCGCCAAATGGCCGGCCAGTCTGGCGTCACCGGCCTCGAATAACTCTTCGGCCCGATCGAGCAAGACACCCGTTCCGCCAACGAGGGCCTCGATTTCTGATGCGAGTTCGTCTCTCGGCGATGGTTTGAGTTCGCTTGGCCGCCCCGACCACCACCCACCGTAGTACCGAATCACGTTCCGAGCGACGTACTCCGGTTCGTCGTGTTGGATCTGCAGCCACGGTTCGTCGATTTCGGGAGGATCGATCTCGTGGATGATATCGACGTGCGGAGGTGACTCGTCGTTCAGCGCCGTGATCGTTTGCTTGACGATCGAATCGAGATAGTCCGCCGTGGTGAGCAACATCCGCCGGACTTTCTCGGGATCGTCGACCACGGCTTCGCCGTGGCCTGGACACATCGTCGCGGGATCGAGCGCCGCCATCTCCCGAAGTGCTTGGGATCGCTCCCACGGGTATCGCTGAACTTTCGTGGGACTTCCGTCGTTCGGGGCGACGTTGATGAAGAAATCGCCAGTGCAGAGGACGTCTCGATCGGGACAGTACACCCACGAGTGATCGTCCGTCTCACCCCTCGCGTGGGTGATTTCGAACGTGACACCACCGACGCTGAGCGTCAACTGATCGGTGTAGAGCGTCGTCGGCAGATACTCGGGATACGCGAAATCGACCTCGCCTTCCGCTCCGGGAAAGAGTTCGGCGGCCGAGCTTTCTTCGCCCGGTACCGTCTGATCCATCTGTCTGGTGTTGATCGCTTCGTTGTGCTCTTCGGTGTACTCGTATCTCGCGAACCGATCCATGATCGCCTCGTGTGCGATCACGTTCGGCGGTTCCTGATCGTCGAGCACGAACGCGTCGAGTCCGTGCGGATGATCCCAGTGGCCGTGGGTGTAAATCGCCGTATGGATCGGTGAATCAGTCCGTTCTCGCAACAGGTCGGCGAGTTCCGCTCCGGCGGAGCGAGGACCGGAATCGACCAGGACGATTCCGTCGTCCGTGTCGAACGCCGTGACGCCGCTGAAGATCGACTGAAAGTATGTCTCGGGCGCGACTTCGATCGATTCGTCGTGTGAGACGAACATGTTGTTCTCCGCCGGCGGGCTCCATTCGAGTGACATACACTGTCTCTCACCGTGGGTCGAGATAATCGTTTGGTGCGGTGTCGGAACGGTCGACAGTACGCACCGCGTTTCGTTTCGGACTGATACGGATCGGTCAGCGCCGATCCGATGCGGGCCCTGACCGATAACAGTCCGTCTCATAGGGATTATCGTAGAAATTCATAACTTTCCTGTGAAGAACTGAGAGACAGTGCCGAGGGGCAGGCTTCGAAACCGCTGGTTGGCTGCACCGAACCGTCTCAGGCGAGTCCGCTGGATCCGGTCTCGTCCAGGACGGTGTGGTCGGTCAGCCGATCGTCGACGAACTCCCAGTCGATGTCGACGCCGAGCCCCGGCCCGTCCGGAACGGTCACCATCCCGTCGTCGTCGATCTCTTCGACGTCGTCGACGAACCCCTGGTTGCTCATCCAGCTGATTTGCGGATGGAGCAACCCTCGTTCGAAGTAGTTCGAGTTCCTGATCGCGCTCATACAGTGGAGGTGGGCCGGCCCGCCGACGTGGAGTTCGATGTCGGTTCCGAACGCCTCCGCGACGTTCGCGATCTTCATCACGCCGGTGATCCCGCCGTCGAGGTGGGCGTCGCCGCGGACGAAATCGAGCGCCTCGGCGCTCAGGTGATCGACCGCGCCGAAGGAGCCGCTCCGGACGTGTTCCATCCCCAGGACCGGCGTTTCGATCTCCCGGACGAGCCGGGTCGCCATCTTCATGCTGTCGCCGGTGTCCGACATCGGATCCTCGTACCAGTAGTAGTCGAGCTCGTCGAGCACCCGACCGACACGGAGCGTATCCGCGTACGTTGTGTACTCGCTGGCCGGATCGAGCATGAGATCCATTTCGTCGCCGACGGCCTCGGCAACGGCGCGACAGACCTCGATGTCGCGGTCCGGATCGCCGAAGCCGTGAATCTTGAACGCGGGGAACCCCTCTTCGAGACACTGACTGGCGAAGTCGGCGTACGCTTGCGGCGAACTCAACCCGTCTTCGGCCCGGTCACCGGTGTACGTCGACGCGTACGCCGGGACGCGGTCCCGATACCCGCCCAAAAGCGACGCGACGCTCTCGTCGTAGTATTTCCCCGCGAGGTCCCACAGGGCGATATCCATCGCTCCGAGGCCGAGATGGTCTGTGACCCGGAACGCGCGTCGGAGCTCCTGCCAGATGCCCTCTCGCTCGATGGGGTCGCGACCGATGAGAAACTCCGGCGCGCCGGTTTTTATATGCGAGATCATCGGGGCGGTGTACATGAAGCCCCGGTAGTGGCCTTCCAATCCGGTGTCGGTTCGGATCGTCAGGACGAACCCCGGCGGTTCGTACGTCTCTCCGGGGTCGTAGACCTGATGGGCTCGATGCGTGCTAACGTCCTCTAAGTGGTATGTGAACTCGTGGATCTCGACTTCGCTGATCTCCATGCCCTACCGTCTATGAGCGCTTCAAATAATCTTTTGTTTTGCTTTTTTGATATTATGCCGACTCGGTTCGGCCCCCGATCTTTATCCGCGGTAAAAAGTCGCGGCGACGTCTTCGAACACCTGCCATATTTGCCGGATGACGATCTGGAGATCGAACCAGAACGACTGCCGACGGATGTACTCGATGTCGTAGCGGAGTTTCGCCTCCGGATCTGTACTGGAGACGCCGTTGATCTGCGCCAATCCGGTCAATCCCGGTTTGACGAACCATCGCTTTCGCCAGTCGTCGGCGACGGCTTCGAGTTCGATCTCCTCGTCGATCCAGACGGCTCTCGGTCCGACGACGCTCATGTCGCCTTTCAGGATCGACCACAGTTGAGGGATCTCATCGAGGTGGGTCCGTCGGAGTACGCCGCCGACTCTCGTGATGTGGGGGTTCTCCTCGTCGTCGACGGGTGCCGCGTCCTCGCTATCTTCGACCATGCTCCGGAACTTATAGATCTGGAACGTGTCGCCGAACGTCGCCGTCCGCTCTTGGCCGTATAAGATCGATCCCCCGTCGTCGAGTTTGATCGCGGCCGCGATGACGACGACGAGCGGCAACGTCACGAGCAGTCCGACGCCGGCGAACACCACGTCGAACGCCCGTTTCGCCATGTGATCGAACGTGTCCCACGGCTCTAACTCGACATCGAGCAGCGTTTCGCTGCCGAATCCGCTCGTCAACACGCTGTCGGCGTGTCGTCTGTGGACCTTCGTCGTCACGCCGTGGTCGTAACAGGTATCCAACGCGCCGAAAAACTCCGCTCGGTCCGGCGTTTTGAACGCCAAAAGCGCCGTGTCGACGTCGTACTCGACGAGGACTTCGTCGAGTCGGGAGAGTCCACCGAGATTGTCGATGTGGGGCAATCGCCCCCCGTCGGCGACGATCGGGTCGCTGATCGTTTCCTCGATTGCCCACGTCGGCGGCGCGACGTAGCCGATCACCGGGAAGTCGCTGGCGTCCAACACCGCCTCGATCGCGTCGGGATCGTCGCCGACGACGACGGCCCGTCTCGGATCGTCGTTCGGGGAGTGTCGGATCAACAGAAACCACGCCGGAACCGCGACGAACAGGAGCCCGATCGCCATTACGAGCGTCGCGCGCGGTAGCCGATACGAGTAGTTGAAGAATCCGAGTGTAGCGAGGACGCTGCCCGAGACGAGGATCCGCTTGTGCGCCAACTCGACGATGTCGAGTATCCGCCTCGGGCGCGGTTTATAAAGTGGGATGAGACAACCGATGACTGCGGTCGCCGTCAGCACCATCGCGAAGTAGAGCTCCCGCCCCGAGAGAACGATCGGATCGAGCCGCCAAAACAGCGGGACGTAGGTCGTAAAGAGCTTCTGCGTCGTCGGCAAGTTGGCGACGAAGACGGCGAGTACCGCCAGTACACCGACGCCGCTGATCGAGCCCACCCGATACCGCCACCCGGTCTGCATCGTTTCGATCAGCGTGCTACTCCGAAATAAACGCTACGTTGAAGGCGCCCGTTTCGAAAGCGGTGTCCCTGCCACTGACTACAGTAGCCACTGGAAGTCAATACACATCTGATCGCATGATAGCTCTGCGATCAGTGTGTACATAGTTCCAGTTGTTACTATAGCCGTTTTCGCTCCTGATCGAGACGTTCTATCCGTTTTCGCCCCCGATCCGGTTACCGACCCAACTCGGCGAGCAACCGGCTCAGGTGGACGCGGTCGGTCGTCCCTTCGGACATCTCGAAGTCAATCTCCCCGGCGGTGGCATGGACCTGTGCGAGTTGTTCGCCGCTGTATCTGCTCCGTGCGGCGGCGAGCAGTTCTCTAAGGATCTCTCCCCCTTCGTGTCCGTCGTCGTAGATGAGTTCGTCGAGCCCCCGACGGGCGTCTTCGAACGCGCCATCGTCGGCGTCGGCGAGGATCTCCTCTAGCTCCTCGCGCATCCCGATCCCGCCCAGCGCGTCGTAGGCTGCTCCCATCGTCACTGCTCCTTCCTCCTCTGCAGTGGTCTGAGCGCCGAGGATCGCCTTCCGGAGGTTCCCGTCGCCGTAGCCAGCGACGTACTCCAGTCCGTCGGTGTCGTACTCGACCCCTTCCGCCGAGACGATCCGTTCTAACACCGTAACAGTCTCTTCGTGTGTCGGAGCCCGCATCGGGATCGGGAAGCATCGCGATTCGATCGGCGCGATGAGCTTGGAGGGCTGTCGCGTCGCGATGACGAACTGTGTGGCCCGGTAATGCTGTTCCATCACCCGACGCAGGGCCTGCTGGAAGTCCTCTCTGATCGCTTCGGCGTTGTCCAACAGGATCGTCCGAAAGTCGCCGGAGACCGGCTGGTAGGAGGCCTGCTCTTTCAGGACGTGGCTTATCATATCCCGTTTCGAGAGCGCCGAGCGTCCCTGCAGAAATCCCGCGAACCGTTCGTCGTTTCTGATCTCCTTTTTCGTTCGATCGAAGAAGTCGGCGACGTTGATGACGACGAAGTCGTTCTCCGGGTCGTCGTGTGTCTCTCGGGCGAGCGCCCGGACGGCGGCCGTCTTTCCGACNCCGCGAGGACCGAACACGACGAGGTTCATCGGCTCGGAGACGACGCGGCCGAGGTGGTCTCTGACCTCCGGCTGCGGGAGTTCCGAGCGGTCCGGCGCGTGTTCGTCCGTCCAAAGCGGCGCGTCCATACGGGTATCCAAGCTACCCTCCGGCAAAAGCCCTCCTTTCGCGCTCGGTTACAGTCGGTCGACGACCGCCCTCGCGAGCGCGTCGAACTCGGCGACGTCGGGGACGACATCGACTTCGATCCCGTTCTCTTCGGCGGTTTTCCGGGTCGGTTCGCCGATCGTNCCGACGACAGCTTCGTTCAACCCTTCTATCGCGTCCGCTCTGACGCCGCGATCGTCGGCGGCAGCGATGAAATGCTCGACAGTAAGCGACGAGGTGAAACACGCGCCTTCGAGTTCGTCGTTCGCCGCGACGGTCGTCGACTCGCCCGACCCGTTCGGTCGAACCAGTCGATACAACACCGTCTCGTGAACGTACGCTCCCAGCGCGTTCAGTCCGTCGGTGAGCACCGGGGAACCGTGATCCGACCTCGCGACCTCGATTCGAGAACCGGGAGCGTCTCTTTCGAGCTCGTCGACGAGCCCGGCCGAGGAAAACTCCGACGGCAGCCGATCGACGGCGTACCCCACTGCTTCGAGTGCGTCGGCCGTGGGCGTCCCGATCGCGACGAGTTCGCCGACCGGTTCCCATCCTGCTTCGGCGACGAGTTCGGCCCCCGTCTTGCTGGTCAATACGGTGTAGTCGGCGTCCGAACGCGGTGTCGATCCCGTCGGCTCGACGGCCAACATCGGATCCGAAAGCGGGTCGACACCGAGCGCTTCGAGAAGTGTTGTCGCCCTCTCGGCGCGCTCGTCGTCGGGACGGAAGAACGCGACTCGGCTCATCGTCTCACCTCGTCTGTGCACATTTCATATATCAGTATGTGGTTCATTACTTCTCCTCCTCCGTATCCGTACCGTTACGCAAAAACGTCACGACACGCTCTCTCGTACCGGCCACGTCGCCAATAACTGTAATTGCCGGTGGCTCGATGCTCTGTTCGTCGCGTACGTCGACAATCGTCTCAAGCGTACCGAGCGCTACTCGCTGTTCCGGCCACGTGGCCCGTTCGATCAACGCGACGGGCGTCTCAGCCGCCATTCCTGCCGCCAGTAGCTCGTCGACGTACATCGGTAACTTTCCGACGCCCATCAACACCACGATCGTCCCGCCCGTCTCAGCCAGTGCCGCCCAATCGATCGCCGATTCGGGTTTCGTCGGGTCTTCGTGACCTGTCACGAACGAAACTGACGAGGCGTGATCCCTATGCGTAACCGGAATCCCTGCGACGCCGGGGCCGGCGATCGCGCTCGTGACTCCCGGGACGTACTCGAACGGAATTCCGTGTTCGGCTAGGTGTTCTGCCTCCTCGCCACCGCGACCGAAGACGAACGAATCACCACCTTTGAGCCTGACCACGGTCTTTCCCTCCGTCGCTAACTCGACGAGACGGCGGTTCGTATACTCTTGGGGCGTCCACTCCCCGCCAGCGCGCTTGCCGACATCCTCGCGCTTCGTTTCGGGTATCGTTCCGAGAATCTCCGGTCCCGGAAGCTTGTCGTGAAGAACGATATCCGCTTCGTCGATGAGCCGTCTCGCTTTCACCGTCAACAGCTCCGGATCGCCCGGTCCACTGCCGACGAGATACACTGTCCCGGTCATTTACTCCTCTCTCCTTGCCCGCTCTATGAGCTCCGTTGCCCCTTTCGCTGCGAGATCTTCCGCAAACTGCTCTGCGGCCTCCGGATGGCTCTCGACGGGAATCTCTCGTGTCGCTTCGATCTCCTCCGTTCCGTCCTGAGAAAGGACTCGAACTCGAGTCAGAACATACTCACCCTGCAAAATCGCGTAGATCCCGATCGGGGCGACACAGCCGCCGCCGAGCGTTCCCAGAACGGTTCGCTCGACCGTCGTTTCGATTCGGGTTCGCGGATGGTCGAGTATGTTGTGAAGCGTTTCGGCCGTCTGGCCGTCGCGGGCTGTTATCGCCAATGCCCCCTGTCCGGGCGCCGAAACGAACGTTCTCGATAGCCGGCTCGAGTTGACGGCGTCGAGAAGTCCGATCCGATCCAGTCCGGCTTCGGCGAGTACGATCCCGTCGTAGTCAGCTTTGACTTCCGTTCCGAGCGCTTGCCGTTCCAGTTCGGAAAGCGAGTCGAACCACTCTTCGGGCGTCCGTTGGTAGGTCTCATCGTCCGGATCCTCTGCAGCTTCGAGCCGCGACTCGTGCTCTCGCTGCAGCTCCGGTGCGAGCAGTTTCTGGACCCGCGTATCGACGTTTCCTCTCAGCGGTTGGACATCGAGGTCAGGACGAGCGGCGAGCAACTGTGCTTTCCGCCGGAGGCTGGACGTTCCGACGGTGGCTCCTTCCGGGAGCGCTTCGAGCTTCGTTCCATCCGGCGTCACGAGAACATCTTTCGCCGAGGCGCGCTCCGGTACGCCCGCGACGACGAGGTCGCCCGGGAACTCCGTCGGCATGTCCTTCATCGAGTGGACTGCAGCATCGGCTTCACCGTCTAGTACCTTCTCGTCGAGGCTTCTGACGAACGCGCCTGTCTTTCCGAGTCGGTGGATCAGCTCGTCCCGAACGGCGTCTCCTACCGTCTCAACCTCGACGAGCTCGACCTCCTGACGACGGTTTTCGAGCGTTTCGGCGACCTGTTGGGCCTGCCGCAACGCGAGGTCCGAACCCCTGGTGGCCAGCCGGATCGTCTCTGTCATACACTCGTCTCGGTCACGGCGGTTGAAACGCCCTTCGGCTTTCGCGGGCGGTGACACCGGGCCGTCCAGATGAAATAAACTATATTATGGTATATAAAATTCGAACGTCCGTCGAAATAGGACATTCAGCAACGGAGTAATCTGTGTCGGATGCGTAGCCAACTCATGGTCGATACCGATCCGGTATCTCTGAACGAACGCGAACGTGACGAATTCCTCGAATCCCGAAATACCGGCGTACTCAGCCTCTCAGTGCCCGACGACGCACCGCACTCCATCCCCGTCTCCTACGGATACGACTCCGTCGATGGGGTATTTTACTTCCGGCTGGCAGTTGGTCCGGATACGAAAAAGGGATCACTCGACGAGCGTTCGGTTTCGTTCGTCGTGTACGGTCGCCATGCCGACGTGTGGAAAAGTGTCGTCGCGAGCGGCGCGCTTCGAGAAACGACCGCAGACGACGTCGCACTGCAGTCACTGGAGGGGCTCGAACGCGTACATATCCCTCTCGTCGATATCTTCGGAGAGCCGGTCGAGAACGTCTCGTTCGAATTCTACCGTCTCGATCCGGAGCAGATCACCGGCCGTGTCGAGGAAGCGATTCCCGAGTGAAAGTGCAAATACTGCTTCGTGCCGGTCGGTGATCGCTCACCCCGGCCGCAGCGATCGCTGCGGACTACAACGGTTCCGTATCAGGCCTCGAGTTCGCCGCGGTCGCGGATCAGGTCTTCGAGGTCTTCGGGATCGTCTATTCGCTCGAACTCCTCCCGTTCGATGAGCGCCGTCCCCTCGACGGCGTCTTGGCCCGCGCGGTCGACGACGTAAACCGATCGGGTTCGAGTCACCTGACCGACAGACGACATGATCCGCGCACGCTTTTCGGCCGTCCGGTTGAACTCGGAGTGGCCGGTGAGCATCTTCCGTTCGCGCGACTCGTCTTCGCTGACGGCTTTGAACGGTGCTCGCGTTGTCGGATGGACTTCGAATCCAACCCGGGTGAGAACGGTGACGATCTGTGCGTCGTCCGGATCGGCTTCGAGTTCCTCGGGATCCGTTGCCGCGTCGTGTACGTCCTCAGCACCGTCCAGTACGTCGACGGGACTCGCGAGCGGTCTGTTGAAGATGTCCTCGAGTTCGGCTGCGACCTCGACACTCGCGTTCATCCCGTCTTCGTACTTCGAGACCGTTCGCCGGGAGACGCCGAGTTCGCTCGCCAACTTCCCGAGCGACATATCCTGTTCCGAGCGGATGTCCGACAGCAGGTCGCCGTCTATGTTGACGTACAGCCCGCCCGGAGCCGCATAGATCAGCGGCGGTACTTCCTCGATGAACAGGTCCATAACGGTGTCCGGCGAGAGAACCGGGACGCCGTGTCTGAAGTAGACGACTCCCGGATTCAGTTCTTCGTCTCGCGTTCGGAGCCCGATAACGAGCGGCGTCGCGTCGAGATACTCGCCAAGTCGGCGCATTTCGGTGCCGGTGTACCCATCGAACGCATCGATGTTCGAGAGAAGCTTTAAAAGCAGCACGTCCTCGCCGCGGCGTGCCGCGATATCGAAGCTCTTCGGTCGAATCGCACACCGGTCACTCACCGTAAAGCCAGCGTCTTCGAGCATCGCGGTGATATTACCGACCAGTGCGGATCGGGACATAGAGATAGGTAAGTGTTTTCCTACATAAATGTGTTTCCCCGTAACCAGCCGATATCGGGCGATCTCCCGGTGAGAACCGAAACTCCGTTAGCCGTTCGATCCGTACCGAATGTAGTGACTGTCATCGGTTTAGACGACACTGATTCGCGAGAACGTGGCATGTGTACGACGTACGTCGCTGATACTGTCGCTCGACGACTCGTGGCTCGTGGCGCGTCAACCGACCGAATCCTTCTTATCCGTTGTAATCCGGCGGTCGAACACAAAACGCGGGGAAACGCCGCACTAGCGATCCACACTGACGCTTCCGTTCGGGCGGCATTTGAAACGGCTTTCGACGTGATCGATACCGACGCGATAACGACCGACGATCGAACGAACCCGGGTCTTATCGTCGCACCGACGAATCCTGGAGCGATCCCCGACGATGTTGCCACCTTTTCGCGCGACGCTATCCGAGATCATCACGCGATCGAGGACGCGAAGGCTCTCATCGACGAAGTCGGCTATCGGACCCATGGCTGGAAAAACGGTCGCGGACTTATCGGCGCGCTCGCGGCGGTCGGAGCGTGGCGAGCGCTCGATGACTGGACCTACGAGCATATCGCCTATCGGGAACCAGGCCAGTGGGGAACGGATCGAACAGTCGATCACGATAGCGTGTTCGACGCCGCTGATACGTACTATCCGGACGTGTGGGACACCGTCGATCGCGGTACCGGGGAGGCTGTCAGCGTTCCGCGGACGCCGGGTCCAGTTCTCTACGGAATCAGGGGGGATGATCCGAATGCCTGCCGGGCTGTCGCCGAACGTATCGACAGTGAGCCGGTCGATCGGATGAGGACGTTCCGTACGAACCAGGGTACCGACGGGCATCTCCGAGAGGGTGTCGTTCGAGACACTCGAGATGGCTACGCCTACCGTCTGGATGGAGTCGCCGCTTCCCGACCGGAAACCCGCCGCGGCGGCCACGTCTTTTTTGAGCTCGAAGATGGGGGAGATTCGATCGAGTGCGTCGCCTTCGAGCCGACGAAACGGTTTCGGGATCGGATCCGCAGTCTACGTCCAGAGGATCGTCTCACCGTCTGCGGCGAAATTTCTGACGGGACGATGAAACTCGAGAAGTTCGCCGTCCGGGAACTTCGCACGACAGAGCGATCGACGCCCGCGTGTCCGGAATGCGATCGAACGATGAAATCCGCCGGTCGCGGACAGGGATATCGCTGCCGGGACTGTGGGACGACGTCGAGCGGAAAAATCGAACGACCGATCGACCGTGAACTCGATCCCGGCTGGTACGAAGTCCCACCACGGGCGCGACGGCACATCTCGAAGCCGCTCGTCAGAGGTGGTTTCGACGCGCCGACGCACCCGGAACGGTGAGCCGTGAGCTATCCCTTTAACCCGCTCCCCGATAGCGGGACGACGACATCGTCGTCTGGAGCGATGATACCGCGGGCTCGGTACGCGGCGAGCGCGGCCGGGGCGATAGCACAGGTTGGCTCGGTGTAGAATCCGGCTTGGTGTAGTCGGTCGAGCGCCGACGTGACAGCGCTTTCGGGGAGTGCGATCGCGTCACCGTCGCTTTCCGCGATCGCATCGAGGATCGCGTCCCGTTGGACCGGCTCTGTAATCTGGATCCCGTCGGCGATGTCGTTGACGTCCGCCGCGGGATCGTCGTCGTGAAGTGCATCAGCGATCGGGGCGTAACCGGACGCCTGTGCGCCGAGAAGCTTCGGGAGCCGATCGATCCAGCCGGCGTCGAGTAACGTCTTGAAGCCGAAATAAGCGCCGAGGAACATCGTTCCGTGACCGAGCGGCATCACGACGGCGTCGGGAACCGCCCACTTGCGCTGGTGGGCGATCTCGTAGGCCATCGTGGCCGTCCCGGCGAAGAAGGCAGGGTTCCACGCGTGGCTCGCATACCATCCTGCTTCGGTTTCGACAGCGTCGAGACAGGCCGCAGTCACGTCTTCGCGACTTCCTTCGACTCGGACGACATCTGCACCGGCACGACGGATCGCACGAAGTTTCGATTCCTTGACACTGGCGGGGACGTAGATCGTCGCTGGGATTCCCGCACGCGCGGCGTACGTGGCGACCGCGGCTCCAGCGTTGCCGGATGAATCCTCGACGACGCTCCCCGCTCCGACCTCGGCCGCCCGCGAGAGCGTCGTCGTCGCCCCGCGGTCTTTGAACGATCCCGTCGGGAAGACGTACTCCAGCTTGAACAACGCATTCCACTCCGGCGCGTCGACGAGCGGCGTGTAGCCCTCGCCGAGAGAGACGCGTCGTTCGATCGGTAGAAACTCCGAGAAAGCCCACAGTCCCTCGCGGGGATCGATGTCAGCCTCAGTTGGGTTCGAGACCGACGGAAGCGGTTGTTCGGCGAACCGCAACGGTGACTCACAGCGGCAGCGCCACCGGTCTTCGTAACGCTGTCCACACTCGGGACACTGGAGATCCATATCGAGTGCTACACCGCGAGCAGCCTGTGCGTTTCGGTGGGCGAACAGGTGGGATTCCGATACCGGCGACGATACCCCACACTCCGGCCTCGGTCGACCGCCGGCCGTTGGCTACGTCACAGACAGGGATGGTCGCGTTCTCGAATATAAACCTCCGCCGCCGATATGCGATCAGTATTGATCGATATCCGTTCCGACGGAGCAGACGTACTCGCCGGTTGCGACCTGCGGAAGCCGCCGGTGCCGCCAGAATATCCCGTCCGAATTGGCGGTGATTTGGGCTTTGACGGCGCCGAACGGATCGGTAATCTCGAAGAGTGTGTCGCCGCGGTGAATCTCGTCACCGAGATCCGCCTCGAAGCTCACGAGTCCGCCCGCGGGTGAGCCGTACTGCTCGAAGTTGCTCGCGCGGGTCTGCGGCGTGGTGGTGATCTCCCCATCGAGAAAGCCGTAGTGATACAGTACGTTGAACACGCCTTTTACCCCCTTCTCGATGGACCGTTCGTCCCACCCGACCGCACCGCCGAGTTCGGGATCGATCGTCGGAATCCCTTCGTCCGGTGCGGCACGCGCGAGCTGTCCGTTCGGGCCTTTGATATCGAGAATGTGCCCACAGCCGAACACCTTCGCCAATTTTAGGCACTCCTTGTGTAGCCGGTGACGGCTCCCACATCTGACACGCGTCTCGTTTATCATACAGGAGGTCGATCCCTGGTGGAGATCGAGGATGAGGTCCGCGCGCGTCGCGGCGTCGAACGTCGCAGCAGCGATGCGTTCGGACGCCGTTCCGGAACTGTTTCCGGGATAGGCACGGTTGAGCTTCGTATCGTCGATCGGGTTTCGGTGCTCGGCGGTCAAGAACCCGTAGTAGTTCGCGATTCCGACAATAAGCAGTTCCCCGGATACCTTCTCGGGATCAAGCTGTGGAACCACCCGACGGATGACACCTAATCCGTTGAGCTCGTCGCCGTCGGAGACCGCTTGGACGTACATAGTCTTGCCGTCTCGGCGACCGTTGATCACCGCCACTGGAAGCCCGACTTCTGAACCATCACGTGCTTCGCCGACCGGGAGCCGCCCCGTATCTATTTCGCCGGGGGACGCGCTCGCGGTGCCGAGGGTCGTCATTACCTCTACTCGGTTCGTGACCGGTATTAGGTTCTACGATGCAGGGCGCTCGTTCCGCTTTTGAGATCGGTCTCTGACCTCCGGGAGCCGCTCACGGAAACGGTAACCCTTTTCTCCCGTGCATAGGAACCGATAACACATGTCCGAGGAACTCAAAAAGGGGCTAGAGGGCGTCCTTGTCGCCGAGTCATCGTTGAGTTATATCGACGGTGACGCCGGGGAGTTGGGGTATCGCGGCTACACGATCGACGATCTCGCGCGGAACGCGAGCTACGAGGAAGTCGTCTACATGCTGTGGCACGGCGAGCTCCCGACCGCTGATGAACTCTCCGAGTTCCGAGCCTCGATGGCCGAAGAGCGTCACCTCGACGACGCCGTTTTTCGGCTCGTTCGCGATCTGGCTGAAGCCGACGAGGAACCGATGGCGGCGCTTCGAACGATCGTTTCCGATCTCTCCGCGTACGACCCCGACGCGGACGCCGATCCGACGGACCGGGACGCGAATCTTCGGAAAGGGCGGCGAATCACTGCCAAAGTTCCGACTGCGCTTGCAGCCTTCAAGCGCGTCAGAAACGGGAACGATCCCGTCCACCCCCGCGAAGATCTCGATCACGCGAGCAATTTCCTCTACATGCTCAACGACGAGGTTCCCGACGACGTGTTGGCCGAGACGTTCGATATGGCGCTCGTGTTGCACGCCGATCACGGCCTGAACGCGTCGACGTTCTCGGCGATGGTCACCTCCTCGACGCTCGCGGATCTCCACGCGGCGGTCACCAGCGCCGTCGGAACCCTCTCCGGAAGCCTCCACGGGGGCGCAAATCAGGACGTGATGGAAGCGCTGCTCGAACTCGACGAGTCCGGAAACGATCCGGTCGAGTGGGTCGAGAACCGACTCGAAGCCGGCGAGCGCGTTCCCGGATTCGGTCACCGCGTTTACAACGTCAAAGATCCCCGGGCGAAGATCCTCTCCGAGGAGTCCGAAGCGCTCGGAGAGGCCTCCGGTACGCCGAAGTGGCACGACTACTCGGTCGCCATCGAGGAGTACCTCAAAGAGGAGAAAGGTCTCGCCCCGAACGTCGATTTCTACTCGGCCTCGACGTACTACCAGATGGGGATCCCGGTCGACATCTACACCCCGATCTTCGCGATGAGCCGCGTCGGCGGCTGGATCGCACACGTCCTCGAACAGTACGACGACAACCGTCTGATCCGCCCTCGCGCCCGCTACGTCGGGCCGAAAGGGCTGACTGTTCCGCCGATCGACGAACGGTAACTCCCCTCCGAAGCCGCCGGAACGGACGTTCTTCTCGGATTTCGCGTTCTTCGATCGGTGATACTTTCCCTCGTCAACCCGTATCACGACCGAATGAGTGAGGAATACGGTCTGCTCGAACTCGAAGACGGCGAGCCGGTCGGCGACGAGTGGGAGGAAATAGACGTCGCTGATACGGACGCCGATCGCATCGCCCGCAAGCAAGACCGTGAGTTCCTCCAGTTTCGAAAGCGGATCAAAGACACCGAGCAGTTCAAAGTCGAGGCGTCGGTGTTCGACGACGCGACCCTCGGCGCGCTGTACAAGCTCGTCCAGGACGGCTACATCGACGCCTTCGGCGGGCCGATATCGACGGGTAAGGAGGCGAACATCTACACCGCGTTGGCCCCCGACGGCGAAGTCGCGGTCAAAGTCTACCGGATCAACGCCTCCGATTTCCGACAGATGCGCGACTACCTCGACGGAGATCCCCGCTTCGAGGGAATCGGCTCGGACAAAAAGAAAGTCGTCGTCGCGTGGACGAAAAAGGAGTACGCGAACCTCAATCGCGCGCGAGCGGCCGGCGTTCGCGTCCCCGAACCGCTGGCGATCGAGCGAAACGTCCTCGTGATGGAGTATCTCGGCGACGAGGGCGGACGGGCAAAGCGGCTCAACGAAGTGACCATCAAAAATCCCCACACCGCCCTTGAGGTCGTTCGAGAGTACATGCGGCGGCTCTATCGGGCCGGCCTCGTCCACGGCGATCTCTCCGAGTACAACATCGTCGTCTGGAACGGCGAACTCTGCGTGCTCGACCTCGGCCAGGCGGTCACCGTCCACCACCCAAACAGTCGGGAGTTCCTCGAACGGGACTGTCACAACGTCGCGGCTTTCTTCCGGCGACTGGGGGTCGAAATCGAAGACGACGCGTTGCTCGACGCTGTCACGGAGCCCGAGCCGGAACCTTCCTCCGAGCCCGAATCGGAAGCGTAGCTTTTTCGAGATGCCGTGAGATTGTCCGGTATGTTCGATATCGTCCCGGACTCCGCCATCGATGAGGGGCGGGCGACGGACGCGTACTTTCTCCGTACGGAAGAGGCCTTACAGCACGCCGGGAAGAATCCACACGTGGTCGCGGAGGTGACCGCGGATCAGTTTCCGACGGGCGAGTTCGAAGTGTTCGCCGGCGTCGCCGACGCCGCTCGTCTGCTCGAAGGGTTGAACGTGGACGCGGACGCGATACCTGAAGGAACGCTCTTCGACGGCGGTCCAGTCATGCGAATCGAGGGGCCGTATCTGGAGTTCGCCCGACTCGAAACGTCGCTGCTCGGCTTTCTCTCGCCGCCGAGCGCGATGGCGACGGCCGCGTTGGAGGCCCGGATGGCCGCACCGGACACGTCCCTTCTGAGCTTCGGTGCCCGCCACGTCCACCCGTCGATCGCGGCTACGGTCGACCGAAGCGCTCTTCTGGGCGGCTTCGACGGCTTTTCACACGTCGCCGCGGGCGATCTCATGGATCGGACGGCCTCCGGGACGATGCCGCACGCATTGATGCTCTGCTTCGGACCGGACAACCAAGAAGACGCGTGGCGGGCCTTCGACGAAGCCGTCGCCGCCGACGTGCCGCGCATCGCGCTGTGTGACACCTTCGACGACGAAGTCGACGAGGCGGTTCGGGCGGCCGAGATGGGATTCGACAGCGTTCGCCTCGACACGACCGGATCGCGCCGCGGCGATTTCAGACACATCATCCGCGAAACCCGTTGGAAGCTCGATATGAACGGCCACGAGGACGTGGACATCTTCGTCAGCGGGGGGATCACTCCCGAAACGATCGCAGAGCTCAGAGACGTCGCCGACGGCTTCGGTGTCGGCAGCTACATCACGAACGCGGACCCGGTCGATTTCGCCCTCGACATCGTCGAAGTCGACGGCGAACCGACCGCCAAGCGCGGCAAGCTCTCCGGGGAAAAAGCCGTCTACCGGACGCACGACGGCGGTCACCACGTCACGCTGGCGGGCGGGGACGTCCCGGCCGACGGCGAGGCGCTTTTCGAACCGCTCGTCCGGAACGGCGAGATCATCGCGGAGTTCGACCTCGATGCGGCCGCCGAACGGGCGCGGGAGGACGCCAGACGGGTCGGTTTCGGCTCGGAGTGATTCG
>SL_4KL_010_BRINEDRAFT_10000784_pt1 | contig 16889 bp, 17 predicted proteins | sample SodLak_010_BRINE_2_FD_10664 | JGI IMG/M metagenome (IMG submission 10664)
TATACGTACTTATTGGTTGGGGATGTGATTGTTCTCAACGTGATTTAATTGGGAAAGAATAATGATTGGGTAAGCGATAGTTTAGTTTGATGAAGCTATATAATCGGATTCGTAGAGGATCAGTATCACGTTCCGACATTCAATCTATTATTCTTGGAAACGTAGATAGTGATGTTCGATTTACTATGTATGTTTCTCCGACATCGGATACATGTCATGAAATCATTGGTGCGAAATTTAATGAAGTTCAGCGTGATATGTTAGATGAAAATAATGGTGTTGGGTTGAATCTTGTTTTTGTAGCTCCTGAAATGCAAAGTAGAGCTTCACAATTATCATTTGATTCAATTCGTGTTGCAAAGAGTATTATTAGGAAGGAAGAAATTTCTTCAACTGATGTAAGTGAGGCATGTTATGCTATTCATGATAGTGAGAACAATGATGTATTAATTGAATTTTTACAAAATGTGTATCAAGTGCCATTTGATTCACTTACGTATGATAAATTGTTTAATATTGTAAATGATGTTGGTGCAGATGAAGAGTATATTCGTCGTTCTATTGAGACAGGAAAATACAGACCAGTGGTTCGTAAATCGACAGAAGAATGGTTATGGATGATTCCTGATGACGATGATTTATTTGAACCATTGGAAGCAGTAATGTATATTAATGGTACATGGATTCCAGATTGTAATGTTAATTCGATGCGTGATAATGTAATTGCTGGACGTAGGTTGATGGAAGAAGAAATAGAACTTCCAGAAGAAGCAAGAGAAAAATTGCTTGGTGATTCTGATATGAAAATGAGTGACTTGCGTTAGAAGCCACAGTGTTAAACCATCACAATATAAATATTTGTTTGAAAGACAATGGTACTGACAAACATACCTTTGAGTGAAGAACGGCAGGGTGGTGTAGTATCTGTGTTTAGTCAAAGTACCATTGCTTCTTTGATTATAGAACAGCCTATCAAACAAAGCAGTACAAAATTAACATATCCATTAATGAGCAGTTCAGACATTTCAAAAAGTGTATCAACAACGGAAAGTAAAGTTGCCAAACGTGGTGAAAATGAATATTATGACACAGTCGCTGTTGGGAATGAGTTACAGTCAATTCCTAAAGAGATTGTAAATTCACATAATTTTGATGTGTGTTATATTAGTTTATATACTGACTTTGGTGGCTCTGTATTAGCTTCATATGGTGTTGATAAGGAATCTATTCCTATTCATGATCGTCTCCTTTCGTATTCAACATTGTCAGAAGGAGTATCACTTTATCCTGAAGGAGATGAGGATGAGAGGTTTCAATATGCAAGCATTATCAATGGTAAGAACACATCGTTTGCAATTGGTGTTCCAATAACGAATGATGATGGTGTTCAAATTGGTGCATTGTGTTGTGTACGCACGGAATCATGTGAACGAAATTGTGATGAACCTATCAGTAATTTAGTTAGTCATGCTGATTGTGTTTCGCGTGTATTATCGAAGTACAGGTATTAATTTCAGTCAGAGTGCTGCATAGATTCACGCTTTATTATAGTATATTTGAGCAGTAATGCGGTTGTATAGTGTAATTGTTATTGTATCTATACTGGGCTAAAATGGTCTAAATTAGGTTATAAATAGCACAAATCGCCATTTTTAATGGTTCATGTTAGGTAGGTGAAGCGTGCAACATTAACCATCATGTGCTATTAGCCCCACAAAGAGTCATAAGGTTTATATAGGGGTATCACTTATCTAATGGTAGCGATGGCTTGTTGTAGTCTAACCAAGTCATCTAACATAAATAACACTATGAGCGCACTAAAAAATCTTTCAGAAATTGATAGTTGGGTCGACGTTACAGCACCAGCCGATGATGATGGTGACAACACCATTGGGTATCATGAGGGTGATAAGATTAACGTTGGCTTTTCGACTGATGAGGATGAGCTTGATGGGAAAGAACACCACACGTATCTCAGTGGCCCATACACGGTTGATCTTTTGATTGACGATGACGGATCACGTCAAGTTCGTGTTCAGAGTAAGGATGTTACTGAACGCAATTATTCAACTAAGCTCATTCGATCAAAGAAAGGATATTATGAGCTTTCGCTTCCGTCTCCACTTGTTCGACACCTTGGACTGGATGAAGTCATGTCTACGGAGACGCGAACGGTAAATACTCAGTCTGGTGAAGAAGACCAGCAGGTATCTCATGGTATTTACATTGCCATTGAGACACGGTGTGAAGGAAGTCAGGTGACGCTATCCATTCGCCGTGCAAGTGAAGATGAAACTGATTACTCGCACGTTCGACGTGTTCAGCGAAAACCAGTTTCTGGTGGATACGAACAATATTACATTTACTTCCCACGAACACTTGCGGCTTCGCTTGGACTTGATGAAGCACGTTTCAATTGGAATGTAAATGGTGATGTTCTTGAAGGGGAAGTCATTGGAGCCGCATGTTTCAATCTTGAAGGGGCAGTGACTGCGACGGATGAATATGAAAACTTGGATGCAGATAGTAAGAAGCTTAGTCTTCGTTCACGCGGAGCTAATTCCCAAACCCGGCTTGTGCTAAATAGTAATCAATCGAAAGCACTTCGATTTGATGAACGACGTGATGAAATTCTTCAGCAAGAGCTTCAGGTTGCGTTCTTGCTTGAGTGTGGGCCAAACGGATTTAGTGTTGTTGCCCATCCAAATCCATCTGCCCTTCCAGAAGAACGAACTAGTGACCGAAACACAGTCAATGCAAGTGTGAACAATTGGTTTGGTTCGTATGAGGGTGAAGGTGAAGAACCTCTAGCAAGCAAACGTGAACGTGCAGGAAATCAGATTGCTCTCAACTTCCCAAAGGATGTTGCACATTCGGCTGGTCTGACAGATGTTGAAATGACATGGCGTCCAGTCGTTGATGACTTCTACGACACTGACTCTGTCATGCTCATTGGACAGCCAATTGTCGAATAAAACATCTAAAAATACTTCGTAGCTGACTCAAACTAATTTTCCGTCTTCCGTATCGTATTTCGTTAGTAACAAACTTTGAAGTATATTGACACCTAACAATGTTAAGTACTATTTGTACGCATTACCAGAACAAATTAAAAGTGACCTTCCTAACAATGTAAGTCAAGAAGAACAACAAATTGTTATCGAAGAAATTGAAGGAAAGTTGCTTAACGCTCTACCAGTTTAACAATACAGTTTATTAACTTCTTCAATAGTACGTGTGGGTGGGAATGGTGCAAACCCTGTTACCATATGTTCAGTCTGTCTTTTTTGAATAACACAATCAAAATTGTCTAATTCAAGAAGGGTATTAGCATCATTAAATAATTGATTCTCTGTAAGGTAGTGGGCGTTTCCGGGTGAACCAACATTATATGCAATGCTTGTTTTTGCACTGAACAATGTATTTGTATATTTATTCATTCTTTTTTGTGGTGAATCAACGTGGAATATGCGCCCAACATTAACACGACTTAAATCATTTATTATTTCTTGTAAGTCTGTGTATGTATCTAAAAAGAAATCAAGTGGGTCAACAACCATTACTAATGGTTCAACATCATTAGAACTTATTCGTTGATGGTATAATACATCTACAATCCGATTAAATAATCGTCGGGAGCGAGAACGCATATTTCGTTGATCTAACATAGTATCAATTTCAATGAATACAAATTGATTCTGTTCAAGATACATAATTACATCAGAAATAAACGATAGCATGTCGTCATCACTAGTTAGTTCCATTATTTTTACTGATTCAATAACGGTTGAAGGCAATGAACACACTATATCTTTTGCATAATCTCCATTCCCAATAAGATAACACATTGAAATATCATTTAGACTTGCATAAAGTGCTACATTATGAAGTTGTGATGTAATGCCATAATCAGATAGTCCATATAATACAGTTGTATCAAATAAGTCCTGTTTATTGATACTCAAAACATTAAGTGAATCGTTTTCAGTGTAATATCCAATTGGGTATTTTTTACCATCAGCGAAGAATTTTCGTGACCACTGACCAGCATAGACATTTCCACTATCAGTGTATTGTACTACTTCGTTCCCATTTATTTCATCTATATCAATACAATTATAAGGTTTTTCCATTGTATATTAATATAATTTATCCTTGCATATCTATTTCGGATGGTTATGGTACACATTAATCATAAATTTTAAATACTTGTGGATTCTAATGTATATTCACGATGTTTGAATCAGTTTCAGGACAAATTGGGTCAGGTGCTGTTGTAGGATTCATTGTTGGAATGATTATGAAGAAGATGTTAATGCTTGTTGCACTATTAGTTGCTCTTGTATTTGCAAGTCTTGGTTATCTTGAAGCAAATGGATATATCAATGTTAATTGGGGATTTTTTGATGCAGGTGGAGCAACTGAAGCAGCATCAAGTGTCGCACAAACAATCATTGTATTTGGAACTGAATTGATAATCAACTTTTTACTATCAATTCCTGCGGGTGCAGGGTTTACAGGTGGAGCTATGCTTGGTTTCACTCGTGGATAGAATAATATCCACATGTTTTATGTCACTATAGCTTATACTAATATATGTATGAGGGAAACGCCACTCCTCTCTGTCGGTGAAAGTGTTAGCCCAACAGTTGGGACACGAAAATTAAATAATGATCCATTCATTGTCACTGACAAAAATTCTACTGATTATACAGTAGACCTTCTTACAGAAGATGGAGTAGTATCAAAAACTATTCCAGCTTCATCGGTAGAAGTTGAAACATCAGAAGATGAAGAAATGAATGAGGAAATCATTCATATTACTTCAACTGACATTGCTGGTGTTTATATTTCAAAAGGGGAGCGGCCAATTGTAAGTGATATTAAAACTGTAGCTGATTCCAGTACAGGTAATACTGTCACTTACATTTTACCTCAAACAAATGATGAGACAAAAATTCCATTGGTGTCTCTTGATGGATCAGTGATGGTTCAAGTACCAACACATACGATCCAACGGCGAATCTTATTAGATGAAGCTCAAGAGAAATCACCAGAACAAGTAATCTCTGACCAACACGACCTTCATTATGATGATGGAGTGTACAAAACAATGCATGGTGTTTCATTTGATGACCCCATGGATTGTCTTGTTTTTCATTCCGGTGTGAGTGTTGGATCAAAAATTCAATACTGAAATATGAGTAAAAACACACAACTTAATATTGTAAATTGTCCAGCTTGCAGTCAACAATTCATTCCTGAAGATACACCAGATGCTACACAAACAGACAGTGGCATTTGGGTTTGTAGCCAAGCATGTGAACAACAAATTTCAGATGTCGATGTTAAAAAAGCAAAAGACAAAGAAACATTCACTGTTTGGTATAAACCTGCAATTGGAAAATTAACTATTGAAGACGGTGTTGAACAGGCAACCCAAAATACTAGCTCAGGATTAATTAGCAAAACACGACGAAAGCTAAATGATAAATATGGGCAAGGTTGGCGAGACAAGTTTTGGAAAAACAGTTCCAAATCAAAAGTTGGAACTGTTATTGCCTCTCATGACGGTTATTTAGATAAAGTAGTAGTCGAGTAACCTATTCTAACGCAGGGAACAACGTATCTCCCCAAGGTTCATCCAAGTACTCACCATCAACAGAAACAGTTGGAGTACCAGTAACACCATCAGCTTCACCATTATTTCTATCTTCCATCACAGCAGGAAGGTACAAATTACGTTCACCTGCACTCAACATTGTTTCTGCATCAACTTCTTCAGTTGCACAGTCTTCAACATTTTGAAGGTTATTGATTGAATCTTGGTTTTCAAGAACACAACCAGAAAACTCCCAAAAGTCTTCATCTCCTGCTTCATCATACACAAACCGAGCAGCACTTGCGATTTCGTATGACAAATCATCATGAACTGGAATCGGGAAATCACGGTGAATAAGTGTCACTTCACCAGTATCAATGTATTCATCTACTAATTGTTGATATTCATCTTGATGCCAATCTGCACATTGAGGGCACATGAAGTCAACATATACTTCTACAATAGTATCTCCATCACCAAGTTGTGGCGACGAAACATCACTGATCATATAGTCTTCTTCTGTTGGTGGTTCTCCTTGCATACAACCTGCAAGACCGATAGCCATACCTCCACCAATCGCACTCAATGCCTTTCTTCTTGTGATTGTTTCTGAACTGATTGTTTTCCGCATGTAATAAGGTATAAATTCCATGTTTATAAAGACAACTAAATTTTTTCAACTGAATAATGGTATGTAAAGCTAAATTATTTAACTATGTATATATAATATAGATTAGGTTAAGGATTTTACACAATCGGTTAGTTGTATATGACACCATAACAATTAAGTGCATGTGAATACAATGTTAATGCACACAGAAAACAACTCTAATCAATTACTCAAAACATGACTGACAAAAATAAAACTGGCGAAAATGAAAGTACAGCAAAGAATGAAGAATCAACTGGACTCGAAAATTGGCGAAACGTATTTCCATATGATGAACCATATCCAGACCAAAANGATGCGATTGAAGAAACACGGAANGTAGTTGATAAGGATGGTTTCGCAGTCGTTGAAGCGGCTTGTGGCACTGGAAAGACACTCATTTCTCTTTCAACGGGTATCAGTAAGGTTCGTGACCCATCCAGTAAGTATGAGCGGGTTATGTGTCTCACATCGGTTAAACAGCAACTTCGGGCATTTGAAGACGACCTAGAAGAAATTAACGATAACCTTGATGAAGGGATTGAACCCGTTAGTGGTCTTACACTGGTTGGGAAAGCCGATATGTGTTCATGGGTTGATGCTGGCCGTATTGAACAATACGATATTTATTCACGGTGTGATGAACTTCGTGACCCTGTTCGGAGTGAAATCAGTGGCAAAAGTGATAGAGAAAAAGTAAAAGCATTGAACGGTATGGTAAACGATAAGAAAGCCAACCGTTCGTATGTTTCTGCTGATGATTGGGAAGGCCCTTATGAAGATGAGCCAAACCCTGAAGATTACTGTGGATTCTATGCAAAGTATCGACTAAAGAAAGCATTGGATGAAGATGTTCTTTCACTGAATGGTATGATGAAACCAGATGATGTGATGAGACAAGCATCTGAAAATGGTATCTGCCCACATGCGGCTCTTGGTGAGTCAATGGATCGTGCAGAAGTCGTTGTGGCAAACTACTACCACGCATTTGACCCACTAACGGTTCAAGCATTCACGGAAGAACTCATTGACGACAAAACCCTTCTTGTATGCGATGAAGCCCATATGGTTGTTCCGCGTGTGCGTGACTTGTTGAGTGATAGTGTCAGTCGTGACACCATCCACAAGGCAAGTAATGAAGTTCAAAACCACGCTCTCAGTCCAAGTAACAAAAGCATCCGCTCAGTGATGAAACGGGAGTTTAGTCAAGCTGGTATTACACCAGACGATATTAAAGAATTTAAAAAGCTCCTTGAAAGTGCAAAGTCGTGGATTGAACAGCAAGCGATTGATGCACTTGATAATGAACAGCGAAATTGGCAACAAAACATTTCGTGGCTTGATGATAATATCGAATACCCACTCCGTGACCCAAAGAAAGAAGAAGTAGATGACTTTTCTGAATGGGTCGAAATGGCTGGTTTTGAAGAAGTCTGTAAAGAGTCTGCACGAATTGGTCAAACAATTGCTGATGCACGACGAAATGCCGCCGAACAGATTCAAGATTACAATGTTGGAGAAACATATTGTGATACTGTTGGCCGTCTGTTCACAATGTGGATGTACAATGACCACAAACAGTACTTCCGCGAAGTAGAGCTAAAGAAACGGAGTAACAGATGGAAAGGTGCAGAAAATTATTGGAATGAATACTTCACAGTTCACCTTACGATGAAGAACTGTATTCCATCAGACAAAATCGCAGAAAAGATTGACATGTTTGGTGGAGGTATTCTAATGAGTGCAACACTTGCACCACTGAATGTTTACAAGGAAGTTGTCGGGCTTGATAAGCTTGAAAGAGAAAAAGCACGACCAGTCAAAGAACTTGTATATGGTCTTAACTTCCCTGAAGAAAATCGTGAGTCATATGCCGCGAAAACTACCAAGTTCACCTACAAGAACCGTCAAAGTCCAAACGACTCCAACGGTTACTCAACCCGTCGTGAATACGTAGACCTCATTCAAGATGTTGTAAAAACAACACCCGGAAACGTCCTTATTTGTATGCCTTCATACAATGAAGGGGAATGGGTTGAAGACGTTCTGAAAGGAAAATGGGGCGGTCTAACAAACGACCAGAAAAAACAATCGCGCTCCATTACGAAACCCGTACTTGTAGATAGCAGTAGTAGTAATGAAGAAACAGAAGAACTAAAAAGCAAGTTCTTCTCTGGTGGCGGCAAAGTACTCATCACCAGTCTTCGTGGAACACTCACCGAAGGTGTTGACTATGATGGAGACAAACTAGATGCTTGTGTTGTCTGTGGTGTCCCTATCCGTTCCATTGGTGGCCCATACCCAAAAGCAATTCAAACAGCATACGAAAGCGAATTCGGAAACAACGGGTTTGAGTATGCCTTCACAGTTCCAGCAGTGCGAAAAACACGCCAAGCACTTGGACGTGTCATTCGTAACGAAAACGATGTTGGTGTTCGTGTTATGGCTGATGCACGATACACCAAAACTGGTGGATGGGGCAATGTCCGACAGTTCTTCCCCGATTATGAACAAGAAGACTATCCTGTATCAACACTAGAATACATCGAACCCAACATTACCAAGTTCTGGAACAGTAAGTAAAAGCGTTCCAATAAAATTTTACAAATAATATAAACTTGTTTATTCATTGGATTCATAGATGAATCTATATGGTACTACAAACAATTTCAATTGGAACACATGAAAATGTAAATTATGACATTGGAAATCCCAAAATAGGACGTGCAGTTATTTTTAAATGCACAGATTGTGGATTAGACGTAAGTGAAGAACGAATACTTGAAAAAATCGAATGTAATGAAGAAAATTTAAATATTGATCCAATAACACTTGCATGGTCATCTAATGATGGACGCGAAATAGAAAAACAGTGTGTTTCATGTGGTACTCCATTTGATGATAGTATTGAAGCCTCTCTTTTAATTGCAGATAATGAAACACGACACACATGGCCCATTGTGCAGGTTTATTGTTCAAATTGCACTCACGTCCATATGAAACCAACAATACAAGCAGATGAGAATATTAGCCGATTCATCTGGTTTAATGGAACCACATCAACAACCAATGCAGAAGGTGAATGTAAAATATTGATCAATAAAGATAGTGGATGGATTGTTCCATATGAAACAATTGTTCGACGTGAAAAGTCTGATAAATAATAAATTATAGTATCAATAAAAATTCTCTGCATTAGCTATACATTATATTATTTTTTTGAATACCGCAGAAGTTAATAAAGTGGTTTAACTTTGTATATTCACACAAATGACAAAACAAAGCCAATTAATTTCACAATTAATTTATTTATGAAGTTATTTAATACACAAAACTTAACACATTGTAAGAATAACTCACTTATGTTGGAACGAGGGCAAAAATAATGGGAAAGAATCAGGCAGTTCGTGTAGCAGTATCAAATCATAAGGGGGGTGTTGGAAAAACGACAACAACAGCCCATGTATCATCATCAATGGCACAAAGCGGAGATAACGTACTAGTTGTTGATTGTGATCCACAGGGAACGTTGTCAATGCATTTCACACCAACTATCAAATCCTTACGCCGGTTCATGGATAAGGGTGTATTAGATATTAGTAATAGGTCAATGACTATTTCACGGGCGTCTGGCCCTGAAATGAAGCTTGATCTTAATCAACGACTTCCAAGTGTCTATGAAGCTTTCTATAATAGAAAGATGATGGACAATATTGCAATCAGATTAATTGCTGGAAGTCAAAATGAATATGAACAATACGCAGAAATGCGTGGATTTACACCCGGCCCAGTGGAAGAAAACTTAATTGTTTCAACAACAGACGGTGTTGACATCATCCCGGCAAACGCACAAATGAAAGGACTTGAAAAAGTACTTTCAGGAGAAACTGATGCAGTAATGCGTTTGAAAGGACTACTTGATAGTGTTAGTGGATATGATTACGTATTCATTGATACACCAGCAAGTATTGGAACAGTCAAAGATGGGGCTGTCATTGCCTCAGAAAATGTAATAATTCCAATGCAGGGTGAAGGAACAAGTGTAGAAGCAAGTCGTCAACACTTAGAAGACCTTGAAGATATGGAACGCGCTGGCTCATTCAATCTTGACATTAATGTACTTGCAATCGTTCCAAATGAAATTCGGAATGACGGTGAAGCAGAAAATGTACTTAATGTCATCCGAAAAAAGATACCACCAAACTACTGGACACATCGACAAACCCCAAAAAATTTCGATGAAAGTACACTTCCAGATAAGTTTTGGACAGGCAGAGTACACAACGATGATGGCTCACTCCTTGAAGGTGTACCAGAAGTACTCACAGACTTTTGGACAGAAATGGGATGCAGACCCCTCATCACAACCAAAAATGATTACACAGACCGTGTAACCCCATTTGAAATTCGGACAAGAGTAGCTATTAGACGAGCATACAGTCAAAATAGAACACTCTTTGATCCGGGCTTCAAAGAAGAATGTGATATGAAAGAACGGTACGACCATATCGCATCTCTTGTAAGAAAAAATGGGAAACAACAAACATAGGTTAAAACAATGGATGAAAACAAATTATCACAATTAGAAGATCGGCACAACAAACAACCAGTCGAAGAGACAGAAGAACAACAGGCAGAACCCGAAGAAACTCCTAACGAATCAGATAGTGAAAAAGAAGTGGAATGGAAACCACTCACACTGTATCTCACAGAAGAAATTCACACAGAGTTTAATAAACCATTCTTCATGCGCCTACAACTTGAACATCCTCAACTCATGGAACCAAACTTCATGAAGCGGGAGTTCCAACAAGCCGCCATTGAAGTTGCAATGGAACATGAAGATGAAGTAGCCGCCCGCGCAGAAGAAATTCATCAAAGAGTTAACAGCGACTAACTCTTTCATGCAACATACTATATTTCTCCAATAATTACATAGACACATCCATGTCACAACAATACCACGTCCACACAAAAGGAAATACATCATTAGTAAATAATAAAAATGCACCACAAAAACGATGGGACATATACATTGGACGTGAAAGCAAACGAAATGGATTGCCCCATTCACCACATGCAAATCCATTCAGAATGAAATATTACAACCGAACAGAAGCAGTAGAGCTATTCACACTATACTTTTACTTTAGAATTAAAAAACCCGGATACAAATATCAAGTACAAATGTTAGAAGGTAGAACATTATGTTGCTGGTGTGTTCCTCAAAAATGTCATGGTGAAATAATTCTTGATTGGTTAAATGGTGAAAAAGTAACTAAAAACAGACTTAATGAACTATCTGAAAAATATAATAATTATACATTCAATAATTTAAATGCCTCACAAAAACAAACAATAGAAAACGCAATTGAATACTGGTCAACTTAATTACTTCTTATAGAGATAATATAAATCCGCGAATTATTTATGTATAGTATCATACCTTTTGAATATGATACCATCAAATGAAGAAATTGAGCAATCAATTGAAGAAAACTTAGAAAAACTTCGTGATGGCGATATTGAACCAAGTGAAGCAGTATCTAATATTTTACTTTCTGCAAATGGTTTACCAACTAACATTGGTGACATTTCATCATTCTATAGTGAAACATCAGAAGAAGAATCAGCTTCAATAGCACGATCTATTACAAACTTAACAGACAAAGGAAATGAATCAAAAGAAATTGCAGAATTAATTAATACACTTTCATATACACAAATACAACCATCAAATGACAAATATATTGATAGTCCATCAGAAGCAGAAGAAGCAGTAGATATTGGAAGACGTATTTTAAAACGCGAAAAGAAAGGTGGTCGCCCATCAAAAGTTGACAAATCAATCGAACAGATTAATAAATATATCAAATGGCACAACGGAGAACAACAAACACAATTCATTACACGAGAAATAAAACGATCAAAGAAAAGAATGAGTAGACCTACATGGAACAAATTTAAAAATCAAGCAAATGAATTATTAACTAATGAATTAAACAGAGATATAGAATACTATCTATAGAATTTAAAACAAGTATTCTATCCTACATATAATAAGAAAAGAATAAGTAAATCCATTTAAATTATTATATATGAACCAACGGTTAAAAGTATTAATATCAGTTGTAGTTATGATTACAATTGCTGGATGTACTGGTGCAATATTATCTGAAACAAATGAACTTGATCACATAGAAGGAGTTCAATCAGACGGTATCAATTCAAATGTTGTACTTGAAACACATCAAGATAGTATAGTTGAAAATAGTTTCACAATGGAATTAGAAAACAAAGGAAATGACAAAAGTGAAAAATCTGTCTTGTATGATGGTAATGATTTATTGATTCATGAAGAAACACCAGAAATTACAACAGAAAAATACTATTCAGGTACAACAATTGAAACATACGCAAACATATCTGAAAAAGAATACAAAAACACAAGACAAAACAGCGATGGAACAAAACCAGTAGCATCATCTGCGGGCGGTGAACATTTGCAAATGATACTCGATAGCGGTAATTTTGAGTATCAAGGTACACAACAATTCAATGGTGAAGATGTTTCAGTCATTTCCGCCAATGAAGTCCAAAATACAGATAGAATCAACGACAAAATAGAAGGAAATGTACAATTCTTTGAAACTGAAGTATTTATCAATGAAGACGGAATTATCGTATATTCTGACACAACAATTATTGTGAACACAGAAGGAAACAGTAATACAAAAACTATTGATAAAGAAACAGAAATGGCAAATATTGGACAAACACAGGTATCAGAACCCGATTGGACAAATATGGCTGATACCCAAATTGATGTAGAATTTACTGAAGGAGAAATAATTGTTTCACCAACATCCGAATTGGATGAAGAATTAACAGTAGAAATTGTAACAAACAACCAAATTGTAAGTGGAAAAATTGATTCAAACATTAACCAAAATAACACACTATATGTCGGATCAACCAATAGATCACTTGTTACATCAATTGATGAATCACTAACAACAAGAGGGTTCAGCTTAGATAGGATTTCATCAGATTATGAATTTAGAGTTACTGCCAATGAAAACATAATCTATAGACAATCTTCAGATAATTAAAATTAATCCCCATTTTAATTACAATTTCCGAAGAGTTTATGTAATAGTCGTTCTAACGACAAAATAAGTTCGCAATAAATACATAAGTGTTGCGAATGGTGACGCAGCCCTATATGGGTGGTCAGGCGTAAGCCATATAGAAAGATACCAAACTTTCACCAGTCCAGTGTGGTAAACACACGGGGCATCTAAACTACACAATCAACTATGAAGCAAAAAATCATTAACGGTATGCAAGTTGTACAGTCCACCGGCAAGCGTCTTGCCTTGCCGGGCGCATTGGCACTTGTGTCTCTAACCGTAGCCTCAATTGGGTTCGCACAAGGTATTTGTGATACTGACTTGGTTGCAACAATCACCCAAGCAGTAACCACAATCATCCAAATTGGCCCACTTCTCGGACTCCTGTCCGGCATTGCGGCTATGATTATGATGTCACAAGTAACGGCAAAAGATAAAAAGAAGAAATGGAAACAACGCCGAAATGATGCATTCATTTACGGTGTCCTTGGTGTTGGTCTTGCAGGGGCAATCGCAGACGTTCTCCTGAACACCATCCTCCAAGGCGACGGAGCAGACGAAGCAACAGAATGCATCAGTGACCTTTCCTTCATCACATAATTGTGATGACGGGAATTGAAACACATTCCCACCTTTTCAATAAATTACACTCATGAAAAACATTCATACTAAAAAAATACTCATATTAAGTTTACTATTAATTGGATTTGTTTTAATTCCCGCACCAGCAACAGCAACAGACTTATCACAAGAAGAATGTGAAATAGAAGCAGAAGATAATGATGATTTTTCTATTTGGGATTTATTATGGTCAGAAACAGAACCAAATACTGATCTAAATGATACGGATAGAGAAGAGATGGGCGCATGTGAAGCTATTGTAGAAGAACGTGACTGGATTTGGGTAAACCCGCCCGAATTACCACAAAATTGGAATGATGTAAATCACTTGATGTTTGAAGCTGATTTAGGATGGGGTGCTGATACAGCAGGAAGTGATGATGAATCAATTGTTCCAGATACTGTTTTTGCATCAGATGGTGCATGGGAAGAAGGAAGTCCTCACATTCGAGATGCATACGTAGATGTTGGAACAGTAGACCCTGCAACACTTGTCCATACACAAGGAGATGATCAAATTCGATATATAAGCGATGATGCAACAATGTATGGGATTCTGGACTATAGAACTGATTCTTCAACATATGATGGAGATTACCTTAGTAATATGAACATAATTCCACAAGGAAGTAGTGTTAATTATGTACACCTATACGACGGTGATGGTGATAGAATTACAGAAGCTGATGATCCATCACATGCATGGAGTGCAGACTTTAGTGATTTAGACACAGACACTAACGAGATAGAAGTTGAAGCAGAAATTGAAGTAGACTTGAATAAAGAATATGAACATAGATACCAACACACTCACGATAATAGTACTCATTGGCATACAGAATTAAGAGATAAAGACATAACACGAACGTATACAGTATATAATACATATAATGTGAACGTCTACGATTCAGAAGAACCTACAGCAAAAGTAGCTGAAATGCCAGATGGGTCGATGGAATTAGAAATTGATGTTCGTGATGATGGAATTTGGAATGCAATAAACACACCAACTGATGAGCGTGTAACAAGTGGGTGGGATTATTATTCTCATCAAAGGTACACATGGTTGAGGTTTGAAGTACATGATGGTGGATGGAGTTGGTGGGGTGACACGGCAAACCCACCAATAAGAATAGCAGAAACAAATACATTCTTTGATGAAACAGGCGTAGGTACATCAACTGCACAAATAAGCATTGAGGATACAGATGGTGTTAATTACAATGCACCAGAACTTCAAGAAAATGTAGTTGTTGATGCACAACTTGAAGAATACAATGCACCAGAAACAATCAGAATCACATATCCTGAATATGATGAAGAAGATTGGACAGTTGAAGGAACTGTTGAGAATGTTGAAGATGACATTGAAATAACAGAAACTCAAACAGTCGAAGAAGCAAATATAGAGATAGAAATTAATGAAGTCTATGAATCAGATGAAGAAGCAGAAGTGTCTATATTATTAACGGATGAAGATGGAAATGGCATCCATACTGACCGTGCGGAATTAGGTGGTGCTTCAGATAATGAATATATAGAAATTAACGATGAAACATATGACACAAACCTAAATGGGGAAGTTAACAATATTGTTGTTGATTATGGACAATTAAATCGTATAGTTGTTGACTATAATTCTGCCGAATGGCATGAATTTGACGGTGATGCATATACAGAAACAACTAAATCTGATTCAGCAACTGTGGAAGGTACACCAATTCAGACAGCGAATGACGTAATAATGTTTGCTCTTTATGGATTTGGCCCCTTCTTAATTGCATTGTATCTACTTGATAAAGGGTTAGCATTAGGACTTTGGCCACCATGGAAAATATTCGATTGGTTAGCATGGAAATAAAATATAACCACAAAGGCAATACTAAACGAAAATAAAATTATTATTAAGCAAAGTGATAAATAAATATGTGTGGAATTAATGATATTGCGGGGTGTATTGAACAAGCAATAAACGAGTTTATCGTTGAACCATTAGAACTTGCAGTATCACCATTATTTGATGCTGCAATTGGATTGCTAGTTGGGACACCTTCACCAGATAGTATAGTTGATCCACCAAATACTGGAACATTTGGAAACCTTTATGAAGTATATTCAACCGAAATGCTTCCAATCGCATTACTTTTATTAGTATTTGCATATACACTTGCCCTCTTTATGGGTAGTCTTTCTGCGTTCCTCTCACAATATGAAATATCACGCCTCAACCGAAGATTAGTACTTGCAGGACTCGGTTCACTTGGATGGTGGCAATTAGGTTCATTAGGACTGAATTTCAGTGACGGACTATCAAGAGCTGTTGCACCAGATACATCAGAAATTGCAGATGATCTTACTGGAATATTAGCCGCAATTGGAGCATTATTAATCATTGGAGTTGTAGTTTGGTCTGCTTCAGCCGCAGTGATTATTGCAGTAATAATGCTATATCAACTACGAAACATGGTACTATACACATACATGTTCGCAATGCCCGTTCTATTCTCAATGTGGGCTATTGATATATCCTTCCTAAAACCAGTTTCAGACCTTTCAACAAGATTAATGAAATACTGGATTCCAGCATTATTCTTCACACTCCCATCAGCTTTCCTTCTACGGACTTTCCAAGTAATGCTTGATTTTGATATTCTTGATGATGGAGCTGGTGGATTAATGGGAATGATTGTCGCACTATTATTACCTGCCGCCGCAATTATTGCTCCAAAATACTTCTTCCAAATGCCGGGTCAATCAGGAATTAGTCGTGGGCGAAGAAAAGCACAAAGAGCAATGCAAACTGGTCGCGGTGGTAGAGGTGGTGGTGGAGGCGGTGACGGTGCTGTTGTTGGTGGCGATGGCGGTGGCGGTGGCGGTGGCGGTG